>Ga0154888_1128_pt2 | contig 34670 bp, 37 predicted proteins | sample Rifle2008BG19ft_FD_105860 | JGI IMG/M metagenome (GOLD analysis project Ga0154888, IMG submission 105860) | Thermodesulfovibrio sp. RBG_19FT_COMBO_42_12
TCTCCCAACAACGGGGCAGATAACACTTTATGACGGTAGAACAGGTGAACCATTTGGTAGACCTGTGACCGTTGGATATATGTACATGATGAAGCTCCACCATCTTGTTGACGACAAAATACATGCCCGCTCCATAGGACCTTACTCTCTTGTTACACAACAACCTCTTGGAGGAAAGGCACAGTTCGGAGGGCAAAGGCTTGGTGAAATGGAGGTGTGGGCACTTGAGGCATACGGAGCTGCTTACACTCTTCAGGAGTTTCTGACTGTCAAAAGTGATGATGTTACAGGCAGGGCACGTATGTATGAAGCAATAGTGAAAGGTGATGCAACCCTTGAACCAGGGGTTCCTGAATCTTTCCATGTATTAATAAAAGAACTCCAGAGTCTTGGACTTGATGTAGAACTTCTGGAGAAAAAAGGCAGGGGGGGGATAGCTTGACAGAAGATATCTACGCTATTTTTCAGAGGCCAAAAGATCCAACAGAGTTTGAGGCGGTAAGGATAAGACTGGCATCACCAGAAAAGATAAGGGAGTGGTCTTACGGTGAAGTGAAAAAGCCTGAGACTATAAATTACCGAACCTTCAAACCAGAGAGGGATGGTCTTTTCTGTGCAAAGATCTTTGGCCCGATAAAGGACTGGGAATGCATATGTGGCAAATACAAAAGGATGAAGCATAGAGGAGTTGTATGCGATAAATGCGGGGTCGAAGTTATACAGTCTAAGGTGAGACGCGAGCGGTTAGGACATATTGAACTTGCAAGCCCGGTTGCGCATATATGGTTCCTCAAGGGTATGCCGAGCAGGATCGGTACCCTCCTTGATATAACCATGAGGCATCTTGAAAGGGTTCTTTACTTCGAAAACTATATTGTTATTGATCCGGGCGATACCGCCCTTAAAGAAAAAGAATTGCTAAGTGAGGAAGATTATAAGAAGAAGACTTTAGAGTATGGTTCAAGATTTAAAACAGGAATGGGGGCAGAGGCAATAAGAGAACTTTTAAGGAGAGTTGACCTTGATGTTCTTTATACCGATCTGAAAAACAAGATATCTGAAGCTGTATCCCTGGGTGTTAAGAAAAAACTTACCAAGAGACTAAAGGTTGTCGAAGCTTTTAGAAAATCTGGTAATAAGCCAGAATGGATGATTATGGATGTCATTCCGGTTTTACCTCCTGACCTTAGGCCTCTTGTCCCATTAGAAGGTGGGCGTTTTGCTACTTCTGATCTTAATGACCTTTATAGAAGGGTAATAAACAGGGATAACAGGCTTAAAAGGCTGATGGAGCTTAAGGCACCGAGTGTAATCATCAAAAACGAAAAAAGGATGCTCCAGGAAGCTGTTGACGCACTTTTTGATAATGGCAGGAGAAGCAAGGTTCTGAAGACCACGACAAAGAGACCCCTCAAATCTCTGAGCGACATGATAAAGGGTAAGCAGGGCCGGTTCAGACAGAACCTTTTAGGGAAGCGCGTCGATTATTCCGGAAGGTCCGTTGTTGTTGTGGGTCCTGATCTCAAGCTCCACCAGTGCGGGCTTCCCAAAAGAATGGCACTGGAGCTATTTAAGCCATTTATTTTCAATAAGCTTGAAGAAAAGGGATATGCAACGACAATAAAGGCAGCAAAAAAACTTGTAGAAAAGGAGCGGCCTGAGGTATGGGACGCCCTCGAAGAGGTAATAAGGGAGCATCCTGTGCTCCTTAACCGTGCGCCGACCTTGCACAGGCTTGGTATTCAGGCATTTGACCCTGTCCTCGTAGAGGGCAAGGCCATAAACTTGCATCCACTTGTCTGTACCGCTTTTAATGCGGACTTTGACGGAGATCAGATGGCAGTTCATATACCCCTTTCAATAGAAGCCCAGATTGAGGCGAGGGCCCTTATGATGTCTGTCAATAACATTTTATCTCCTGCAAATGGCAAACCGATAGTGGTCCCAACACAGGATATGGTTCTTGGTATTTATTATCTTATGAAGGAAAGAAAAGGCGCAAAGGGTGAAGGAAATATATTTGCTGACCCTGAGGATGTCAGGATTGCTTATGATGCCGGGATCCTGGATGAGCATGCAAAAATAAAGGTAAGGATGAATGGAAAAGTTGTTGAGACAACAACAGGCAGGATTATCTTCAGTGAAATTGCACCCAGGGAAGTACCTTTTTCGATGATAAATAAAGATATGACAAAAAAGGAACTCGGCAAGATAATAGAATATGTATACAAAATTTCAGGCAAACGTGATACCGTTGTTTTTCTTGACAATCTGGAAAAAATCGGTTTTGAATATGCAACCAAGTCAGGCGTTTCTATATGTATGGCCGATATGCATATACCAATTACTAAACCCGGACTTATACGTAATGCTGAGATGGAAGTTATTGAGGTTCAGAAGCAGTATGCGGATGGTCTTATAACACACGGCGAACGCTACAATAAGGAGATAGACATATGGGCAAATGTGACTGAAAAGGTCGCTGATGAGATGATGAAGGAGCTTGGAGCAGAGGATGGTAAGACTTTTTCTGAAGATGAACTCAAAGAGAGAAGGTTATTTAACAGCATCTTTATGATGGCTGATTCAGGTGCAAGAGGAAGTACTGCCCAGATAAGACAACTTGCAGGCATGAGGGGGTTGATGGCAAAACCATCCGGTGAAATTATCGAAACACCAATAACGGCAAACTTCAGAGAAGGGTTAACCCCTTTGCAATACTTTATCTCCACACACGGCGCAAGGAAAGGCCTTGCTGACACAGCCCTGAAGACTGCAAACTCAGGGTATCTCACAAGAAGGCTTGTTGACGTTGCCCAAGACGTTATTATTGCTGAAGACGACTGCGGAACAACAGATGGCATAACCGTCACATCCCTGGTAGAAGGCGGAGAAATAATACAGCCCTTGGAAGAGAGAATCCTTGGCAGAATAGCTGTTGAGGATATAAAAGACTCTATAACCAGAGAACTTATTGTTAGGAGAAATCAGGAGATAGATGAAGAACTTACACAGAAGACTATAGATGCTGGTATAGACAGGGTTAAGATAAGGTCTGTGCTTACATGCCAATCAAAGTTTGGCGTATGTACAAGGTGTTATGGAAGGGACCTTGCGAGGGGTGAACCTGTTGAAATAGGTGAGGCAGTAGGAATAATTGCAGCCCAGTCTATTGGTGAGCCAGGCACACAGCTTACGATGAGAACATTCCATATCGGTGGTGCAGCTTCAAAGGTAGTAGAACAAACAATACTTGAGGCAAAAAACCCTGGCACCGTAAAGTTTATAAACATAAGCACAGTAAGAAACAGGGGAGGTCTTCTTGTTGTTATGAACAGGAATGGAAGTATTGCTGTTGTTGATTCAAAAGGCAGGGAGAAAGAGAAGTACTCTGTTCTCTATGGTGCAAAACTGCTGATTAAGAATGGACAGAATGTCGAAATAGGACAAAGACTTGTTGAATGGGATCCTTATTCCACACCAATACTTACAGAGCTTGGTGGAAAGATAGCGCTTGGAGACATTATTGAAGGTGTGTCAGTAAAGGAAGAAGTTGATGAAACAACAGGGCTTTCTCATAAAGTTATAATAGACTATCCTGCAAATATGAGACCAAGGGTTTCAATAAAGGACGAACACGGAAGGGTAACTCTCAAAATTCCAGGAACAAATAATATTGCACGCTATCTCTTACCATCAGGGGCACACGTACTTGTAGATAAAAATGATACCGTATTTCCAGGTGATATACTTGCCAAGATACCAAGAGAAACAACAAAAACCAAGGACATAACCGGTGGACTTCCGAGGGTTGCTGAGCTTTTCGAGGCAAGACGGCCGAAGGAGCAGGCAATAGTGACCGAGATAGATGGTATGGTTGAGTTCAGAGGCTCGCATAAAGGAATGCGTGTTGTTGTTATTAAAGGCGGGGATATTACAAGGGAGTACCTTATACCAAAAGGTAAACATGTTAGTGTCCATGAAGGAGACTGGGTAAGAGCCGGAGAACCACTTATGGATGGAGCGGTAAATCCACATAATATACTCGATATCCTTGGGCCACAAGAACTTCAGAGATATCTCGTTGACGAAGTTCAGAAGGTCTATAGATTGCAGGGTGTCTCGATTAATGACAAACATATAGAAGTGATTGTCAGACAGATGATGAAAAAGGTCAGGGTAGATGACCCTGGAGACACAATTTTTCTCATAAGTGAACAGGTAGACAGGAGATTATTCCATGAGGAGAATTTAAGGGTAAAGGCAGAGGGCGGAAAACCAGCTCAGGGTAATCCATTATTGCTTGGTATAACAAAGGCATCTTTAACTACCGACAGTTTTGTGTCTGCCGCCTCATTCCAGGAAACAACGAGGGTTCTTACAGAGGGTGCTATTAGTGGTGCGGTGGATGAACTAAGGGGGCTTAAAGAGAATGTAATTATGGGAAGAATAATACCTGCCGGCACAGGTATGCCTAAATATAGAAATACATTTGTAAAGAGCGAACCTCAGCCGACACTTCCTGAACCAACAGTAGAAGAGTAGCAAGAAGGGTTCAGGTCTTGATATTTGACTTAAGCTTAAGATGGAAAACCTTTTATAAATTCATCAGATTCTTTATGGCAAATGTCAGGACCTGACCCAAAATTCATCGCAGATGTTATGCTCGGCAGGCTTGCGAGGTGGATGAGGTTTTTAGGATTCGACACACTATACTATCCCAATATAAGCGATGTCAGACTTATCAGAGTTGCCAGTGAGCAGGATAGATCTATCTTAACAAGAGACACACGCCTTATAAAGATAAAGGGGGTTGATGATTATCTTTTGATAAAGGCGAATGATTCTTTTGAACAACTACTTGAGGTAACAGCGGCACTAAAATTAACACAGTTTAATCCCCTTAGCAGATGCGTTAAATGCAATGGTCTGCTCACAAGGATTTTAAATAAATCAAAAATAAAGGATTCCGTCCCTGAATATGTTTTTCTCAATTTCAACGCCTTTCTGAAATGTACTGATTGTGGTAAGATTTACTGGGAGGGAACGCATCCCAAAAAGTTCAGAGAGAAGTTTAGTGAGGTTTTAAAATAAGTTTATTTGAACACTAATGGAATTCCCTGGAATCATCTTAGATTTATCATCTACCATCCCTTTCAGTAAACCAGACCATAATACCACCTATGATATGCTGATACTCGGAGGAGGTCCCGCTGCTATGAGCGCGGCGGTCTATGCGGCAAGGAAGATGGTCAATCTTGCTATAGTTACTTTTGACCTTGGTGGGCAGATAAGAGAGACGTCTGAAGTAGAAAACTACCTCGGGTTCCAGAGTATAAATGCCGGGGATCTGGTCGTGAAATTTGAAGAGCATGTAAAAAGCTTTGATATCCCGATAAGTATAGGCGTCTCCATCACTGAGGTAAAAAAGAAAGAAGATATTTTTTCTGTCCTTATGGAAGACGGGACAACCTTTTCAGGCCGTACAGTTATCTTTGCAACAGGCACTCGGCACCGTCCACTTAATGTGCCGGGTGAGAAGGAACTGGTGGGAAAGGGTGTCGCTTATTGTGCTACCTGCGATGCCCCTTTGTTCAGGGGTAAAAAGGTGATTGTTGTAGGTGGAGGCAACTCGGCCTTCACAACATCCCTCGACCTTTTGAAAGCGGATGCAGAGAGCATCCTCATCAACTTCATTAGCGGATGGCAGGCTGACGAGACCCTCCAGCGGAGAGTAAAACAGTTTGAGAAAGTTCATTTCTTGGATTATCATGAGGTTCTTCGCATCGAGGGTAGGGATGGGGTAGAGGCAGTGGTAATCCGAAGCCGCAAAAACGGGGAGGAAAAAAGGATGAATGTGAATGGGATCTTTATAGAGATCGGTCTTTTGCCCAATTCTGATCCTGTAAAGAATTTAGTGGAATTGAATAAGCAGGGCGAGGTTATCGTGGATTGTTTTTGTCGTACAAACGTCCCCGGCTTCTTTAGCGCTGGAGACGTAAGCACGGTACCATACAAGCAAATAATAATTTCTGCAGGAGAAGGGGCCAAAGCGGCGTTGTCCGCTTATGACTATCTTGTCAGGAACTCCCAAATATAGCGAGGCATATCGTGGGTATAATCTCAGAAAAAGACCGTGAGCAATTGATAAAGATTCTTAAGTCTATTCCTAACGATGTCAGAATCGTAATGTTCACGCAGGAGTTTGAGTGCGAATACTGCAAGATAACAAGAGAGCTCATCGAGGAGGTTTCGGGACTTTCGGACAAAATCTCGCTTGAGGTACATGACTTCGTTAAAGAAGCAGACCTGGCCAAAAACTATGGTGTGGACAAAATTCCGGCTTTCGCCCTTCTTGGAGACCGTGATTACGGTATTCGCTTCTACGGAGCCCCTGCCGGATACGAGTTCAGCACCCTCATCGAAGACATAATTGATGTAAGCCGGCGTAATCCCAACCTTCCGGAAGAGGTGTTAAGCGACCTGTCAAAGGTTGACCAACCTGTACATATTCAGGTGATGATCTCCCCCTCATGACCGTACTGCGCCCGTGCTGTACGCACGGCACATCGTTTCGCAATGGCAAATGGCTACATCAGGGGAGATATGATAGGGATATCGGAGTTTCCGTACCTAACAGTCAAGTACAACGTTCAAGGAGTGCCTAAAATCATCATTAATGAAGAACACGGCATAGTTGGCGCAATGCCAGAGATTGAATTCGCACAGGCAATACTAAAGGCCATCGGGAAATAGACAGATAAGAACCCCGGAGAGGAGTTAATTCATATGCAGGATGATCCTATAGTTATTAAAGATGGTTTTCCCGCTGTACCGGATAGAATATCCGGGCTTGTTGAACTGGCTTATAACCTCTGGTGGAGCTGGCATCCGGCAGCGAGGATGCTCTTTAAGATGTTGGACCGACAGGCATGGAAGGAAAGCGTCCATAATCCTGTAAGAATGCTAAGAGGGCTTCCCCGGAACATACTGGAATCATCTGCAAACAACCCTGAATACTTACACCAATATGACATTGTGTTTGCCGGATTTAGGAAGGAGATGGAAGATAAGGCGTGTTGGTTTTCAGAAAACATTGTAGATACTGCTAAGTGTTTGCCTATCGTCTATTTTTCCGCAGAGTACGGGCTGCACCATTCTCTCCCTTTCTATGCTGGTGGGTTGGGGTTCTTAGCCGGTGATCATGTTAAGGAATGCAGCGACTTAGGAGTCCCTTTAGTGGCTGTAGGTTTTATGTATCCGGAAGGATATTTGCGGCAGCAAATACGCACAGATGGCTGGCAGGAAGACATCGACGAAGTCCTTAACAGGGATGCTGCTCCAATCACAAGGGTTTTAAATGAAGGTAGGCAACAGCTTGTAGTCAGAGTGCCTTTTATTGATCCGCCAATCTATGTAGCCGTATGGAAGCTTGAGGTTGGACGCATCCCCCTTTATCTTCTGGATACGGATATAGAAATAAATGACCCATGGAACCGGCGGATATCCGCCCATCTCTATATTGGAGATATAGAACAGCGGCTGCGCCAGGAAATCGTACTCGGCATTGGCGGTAGCGAGGTTTTGAACACCTTGGGTATTAAGCACTCGGTACTGCATTTGAACGAAGGGCATCCGGCCTTTGCCCTGTTAGAAAGGATCAGGGAGCGGGCAGAGGAAGGGATAAGTTATGATAAAGCGGTTCAGCAGGTTCGGGCTACCTCTATTTTTACAACTCACACACCTGTGCCTGCAGGGCATGATGTCTTTCCCTTCCATCTGATTGATAAATATTTTAGCCATTACTATCCTCTGCTGGGGCTGACCCGTGATGCCTTCCTCCAATTGGGAATCCATCCGGAAAACCCTACATCTGGTTTTAATATGACCGCCTTTGCCCTGCGAATGTCCGGCTATTGCAACGGTGTCAGCAAGAAACATGGTGAGGTTACTCGCCGCATGTGGCAGTCGCTCTGGCCTGATATTTCTGAAGAGAATGTCCCGATTGATCATGTTACCAACGGGGTACATGTCCCTACCTGGATCGAACCAAAGTTAGAGCTTCTTTTGAATAGATACTTTGATCCAGGGTGGCTGGAAGATCACGATAATCCTGTTACATGGGAGATGATAGAAGACATACCTGATAAGGAATTATGGGAAGTACATTACTGGCTGAAGATTAAACTGATTAATGTCATTCGAGAGAGGGTAAGACAACGATGGGTAAAAGATCGGATTAATCCTACCAATGTCGTAGCTGGAGGTACATTGCTGGACCCATCAGCATTAACTATAGGTTTTGCCCGCCGTTTTGTCACTTACAAAAGGGCTGATCTGATCTTTTACGATATTGAACGATTGAAAAACCTTCTTAATAATCCCTGGCGTCCGTTACAGATCATATTTACCGGCAAGGCCCATCCTGCAGATGACCCCGGGAAACGAATTCTCCAGCGGGTATTCAATTATGCCCAGGATCCTAATCTGGGAGGGAGAATTGCCTTTGTCGAAAACTATGATGAACAACTTGCACAATACATGGTCCACGGCGTAGATCTCTGGCTAAACAATCCCCTTCAGCCTATGGAGGCCAGTGGTACCAGCGGAATGAAGGCATCACTGAATGGTGTCCCGCACCTGAGCATTCTAGATGGTTGGTGGATAGAGGGTTTTAAAGGTAAAAATGGCTGGGCCTTTGGCGGAGAAGGTGGAGAAAACAGAGATGTTAAGGATTCAGAGTCCATTTATAATATTCTGGAGAATGAAGTGACTCCTCTATACTATAAGGTAGGTGACGATGGTATACCTAACGAATGGGTCAGGGTTATGAAGGAGGCAATGAAAAGTACTGCATCGTTCTTCAGTGCTCGCAGGATGGTAAAGGAATATGTGAATAAATTTTACCGGGATGCTCTGAAATCGGCCAAGACATGACAATTGACTTTTAAATCCCTGTTATGCAAAATAAGAATGTAATATCGAACTTTGGGAGTGTTATCCAGGATGCCAATTTACGAATATATATGTAAGAAATGCACAGAGGGGTTTTCGCTTTTTCAACGAGTAGGAACAACAGAGATGGATACCGTGTGTCCCAGATGTGGCTCAAGGGATATTAAGAAAAAAATTTCGACCTTTAGTAGTTCTTGCTCGGCCGATCCTGGATTTCCATCCTCTGGTTCAAACTCCGGATTCAGCGGAGGCGGCTGAAGGCCCAACTTCTGCTGAACTGTAAGTTCAGTTCCACCCAGGCACCTTGCTTACCCCAAACCTAATAAACAACTAAAAAAACCCGCTTTTCGAGAATTCTGAAAATCCATTTTTACAAAAAGGGCCAAATTGTTCCACGTGGAACAGTTGCTGGCTCCTCACTTTTGATTCCACATGGGAATTGATTACCTACGTTTACCCGAAAAAAGCAATTAATGGCAGGCACATATACAGCAAAAGCTCTTGTGTTCTCCTCAGCGAATCCGCCTGAGTGCGGACAGCTCCTTTGTGAGCGGTTTAATGACCCTGATTTCCTGCACGTTTTCATTCTTATCGTTTAGATACCATACAGACGTAAATTCTTCGTTCAAAAAGTTTTGTCGCCCCGGCGACTCGCTGAGGAGAGATGCATATGTGCCTGCCGTCTTTCTATCCAAATGCATTTTTCGGTTATACCAAAAACCCTATGGCGATCAAATTTAACATAATACCTTAAAGACCTCATCTTATCTTTCTATTTTTTTCTATTCTTGGAAACAGTGCCTCCCCTTTTTTTATCGTTGTCCCGGGTTTCAGTCTCCCCCATTTTGCCTCTGTATAAAGGTTTATCTTTGATAGCGATTCTTCAAGATTAAGCTGTTTCCATATCTCTTCTGCCTTGGACGGCGTAAAGGGGAAAAGATAAATTGCTAAAATTCTCAACGTCTCCGCAAGTGTATAAAGTACGCTTGAAAGTTTATCAATATTATTAGTCTTCCACAGGTTCCATGGCGCTTCGTTTTCGATTAATTTGTTTGCATTACTGATTGCAGACCAGATTTTATCGATGGCGTGACCAAATGACAATTTTTCAATTAAAGCATCAAAATCCTGGTTGATAGTTTCAACAATATTTTTAAGTTGAATCTCTCTAAGCACATCAATTGGTCCGTTGCTGTCATAAGGGGGCGGGGGAGGGATTTTCCCTTCAAAATACTTTTCTATCATTGCCAGTGTCCTGCTTAGTAAATTTCCAAGGTCGTTTGCGAGGTCAGTGTTGATACGGTTTATCATTGACTGCTCAGAGAAATCTCCATCAAGGCCAAATGGAACTTCCCTGAAAAGGAAATATCTGAAGGCATCAACCCCGTATTTATTAACTATCTCCCAAGGGTCAACAACATTACCGAGGGACTTAGACATCTTTTTCCCATCAACAGTCCACCACCCATGTGCAAAGATATTCTTTGGCAACTCTAATTCAAGCGCCTTTAGCATGGTTGACCAGTAAACTGCGTGTGTTGTCAGGATGTCCTTACCTATTAAATGGTGCTCAGGAGGCCACCAACTATCAGAGTTGAGAGCTAAGAATTGAGAGTTAAGAGTTTCACCCCCTCCCTTACCCTCCCCCATCGAGGGAGAGGGTAAGGGAGGGTAGCTGTATTCTGTGTTCTGTATTCTGTGCTCTGGAGCAAGGTACCTTGGCGCTGAGTAGTAATTTACAAGTGCATCAAACCATACATAGGTTACAAAGTTGTCATCAAAAGGCAGTGGTATACCCCAGGCAAGTCTATGTTTTGGTCTTGATATGCATAAATCGCCGAGTGGATTATTTTTTAAGAACCCGAGAACCTCGTTCTTCCTTGTCTCGGGAAGTATGTAATACGGATTTTCCTCAATGAATTTTATAAGCCATTCCTGGTATTTCGACATTAGGAAAAAGTAGTTTTCCTCGGCTATATGCTCTAACTGCCTCTTACAATCCGGACATTTGCCATCTATAACCTCCTTCTCGGTCCAGAAACGTTCATCAGGTACACAGTACCATCCTGAATATGGTCTTTTTTCTATTTCACCCTTCTCCCATAGCTTCTGGAGTAGTGCCTGTACGGTCCTTATATGTTCATCATCTGTAGTGCGTATGAAGGCATCATTCTTAATATCGAGTTTCACCCAGAGGTTTTTGAAATTTCCCATCATTAAGTCAGCATGTTCCTTTGGTTTCCTGCGTTTCTCTTGTGCAGCTTTTTCAACCTTCTGGCCATGTTCGTCAGTACCTGTTAAAAAAAACACTTCTCTCCCTTTTAACCTGTTATACCTCGCAAGGATATCGGCCGCTACGGTCGTATATGCATGGCCAATATGTGGTATGTCGTTTACATAATATATGGGTGTAGTAACGAAAAACTTGTTTCTCACTGGTCGGCAAGTTTTCTCTTACGTTTTTTCTTGTGCCTTTTAAATCTCTTGTATTTTTCCTTCTGTTCAGGTTGTGAAGCAGATCTTTGCGGCTCGATCATGGTGCAAGGGACCGGCTCTTCTATTTCTTCAATCAAATCACTTGATGTAACAACCATTTCGAGTGACTCTACATCCTCTGAGACCGACATAGAGTCTTCCTCTGTCAGGGAAACGTCCTCTGTGGATGTCTCATACTCAAAACCTAAGCAGCACATGAGCCTTCCGCATACCCCTGATAACTTGCCCGTGTTCAGGACAAGTTCCTGTCTCTTTGCCATCTTGATAGAGATAGGCTCAAATGATGTCAGAAATTTCGTGCAACATAGTTCCTTACCACATATTCCGAAACTACCTAACATCTTTGCCGCGTCCCTCACTCCTATCTGCCTCATTTCTATTCTCGTCTTGAACTTCGCAGCAAGGTCCTTAACAAGCTCCCTGAAGTCAATCCTCTTTTCAGCAGTGAAATAGAAAATAATACGCCTTCTGTCAAGGGTTACCTCGGTCCAGATAAGCTTCATCGGGAGTCCCCGTGCCATTATCCTCTCAAGGCAGTTATTCATAGCTTCTATTTCAAGTTTCTTGTTCTCTTCTTTTTGGAGAAGGTCTTCTTCGGTTGCCTTGCGAATAATTTTTTTTAGCTTTCTTTCATGCTCTTCAACCGCATGGCGCTCTACAACGACATTGCCTATGTTGAGACCGAGATCAGACTCAACGACTACGAGGTCACCTTCATTTACATCTATACCGTTAATCTCAAAGTCGTATATCCTTCCGGAAGGTTTGAAGCGTACTCCGACTATTTCAGGCATATATGGCATCCATTGTCTTCCTCAACAAAGAACCTGTATAGTTCCATGTGAGAGATATGTTTAAATTAAAATTGAAGTATCCCCTCAAGGTATTTAGTCTTTGATAATTTTCTATTATAACCTTTAAATCCACCGGCCTGCTCAACTTATTTAAATAGTCTTTAATATCAATATTAATGAGGTTTTTATCATCCTGAGTTATCTTTAATATAGCCATATCTCTGAGCAGGATCAGTACAAAGTCGAACCATTTCCCCATTTCTTCCTTAGATCTCCAGCCATCCTTTTCTGCATTCAGCATTCCCCTTAAAAGTTTCATAAACCATGACCTATCTTCCATAAGGTCTTCAGCGATTGCAATACCCGGCCTTCCCATCGTAAGTCTCACAAGAAGTGATATGTTTCGGGAGTCCGGCGGTTCTGGAGTCCGGCGGTTCGTAGCTTTCACACCCTCCCTTACCCTGCCCCCTCGAGGGGGAGGAATGGATAGGGGGGGGGCTGACTCCTGATTACTTACTTTTTCTATAACCTTTCTGCATGCCTCGTAAGAAAGGGGCGTAAAGTTTACCCGTGAACATCGAGATATTATTGTATCTATCAGACGGTCAGGGTTTGAGGATATAAGAATTATCAGGCTGTCCTTCGGAGGTTCCTCAAGGGTCTTAAGAAAGGCATTTGCCGCATACGGGTTCATATTATCTGCTTCGTCCACAATTACTGCCTTCCTCCTGCCCTCAAACGCTTTAAAAGATAGTACATCATCAATTGCCCTTATCTCTTCAATCCTGATCTGACCACCTTCAGGTGAGATAAGTAAAAAGTCAGGGTAGACTCCGGTGTCAATCTTTTTGCAGGAAGAACATACGTCACAAGCATCTACCCCTCCATACCCCCTCTTGTCAGGATGGGAAGAAGAGGGAGTAAGGCAATTCACCGCCTTTATAAGATTGATGGCAGTAAACTTTTTACCTATGCCTGACTCACCTGCAAATAAATAAGACGATGGCAACCTGCCTCTTTGAATGGTTCTAAGAAGTATGTTTACTGCCTTATCCTGTCCTATAACGTCCCTGAAAGCCATGTTTAAACCTTGAGCATAAATTAATTTGTATTAAAGATTATACCCTTGAGATAAAAAGATTGACAAGGGGTAGATGCCAGGTAGTGGGTCAGTTTGAAATTTAGCCCTCTTGCCATGCTTGAGCGGTTATGCTATCATAAAGCATGGCAAATAAGAAATCACCGAAGCGATCCTCAGACATTAACATTCTGGCCTCTCAGATTGTAGCAGAGGCAACTAAAGAACCTATCAAAGAAAAGAATCCTGCCGCCGTAGCACTTGGTAGGCTTGGAGGCTTAAAAGGTGGTAAAGCCAGAGCCGAGAAGCTATCTGCTAAGAAGCGTAAGGCAATAGCTCAAAAAGCTGCTAAAACAAGATGGGCTAAAAAATAAAATTACCTATTATATCTCTCCATAAGGTGTGAGTTTATTCCAGTGCCACTTCTTTTCTTTACAAAGATTTTCCATTGAAGCAGCTAACATCTGATTATATTTAAATACATCTTGTCTTGGAAAGCCAATAAAGAGACCTTCCCTTCCACTCCACTTGTTAATAATTTAAACTGTTCATCATTTGTAATGTAGATAGCATTCTCATCCATATCCCAGATACGTCTTATTTCGGGGCGATCCCCATAGGTTCTTACAATAACCAAAACCAAGTCTCCACGCATAGTCTCTCCTATCTTTTTAATAACATTTTACATAGACAAAATTGTAAATTCAAAAAATATCGGACTCTGGAATAGTTGGTATTGACATGGTATGGTATTTGTGGTATGGTAAATCAATTGCGGATGCAATTAAAAATAACGGTATGGTATAATATCGGCATGAAAGGAGAATTTATGGCAGACAATGAAGAAAGCAAGAAAAACATTCCGCCTTACATTTCTTATAAGACTCTTATCGGTTTTATTGATAAGATGAAAGTGGCGATGCCTTCTCGAATTGATCGCTCATTGATGGGAACCATGTCTGGTACTATGCAGGCACAACTTACAAATTCACTAAGATTCTTGAATCTCATAACGCCTAACGATTTACCTACGGAAAAGCTTACAAGATTAGTCAATTCCGAAGACAATGAGAGGCAAAAGGTTTTGAGGGAAATTCTCAAAGCATCCTATCTATTTCTTTTTGACAATTTTGATCTTCAGCATGCTACGACACATCAATTACAAGAAAGATTTATAGATGCAGGTGCTTCTGGAGATACGGTGCGAAAATGTATGGCTTTTTTTATGACTGCGGCAAAAGATTCGGGCATTATCCTTTCTCCACATATTAGTAGAAGGAGAATTACTGGACGACTCGGACGGCCTCGGGGTCGTAAAACATTAAGTATCAGTGACAACCAACAATTCAATGGGAATGAAACAGATATTGATCGCCCTAAACCGGGAAGTGTGACATGGCAGCAGATGTTATTATCGAAATTCCCAAGTTTTGATCCGGCATGGCCAGATGATGTCAAATCAAAATGGTTTGATGGATTTAAAGAACTAATGCAACTGAAAGGAGAATTTCAACAAGAGAAAGAAAAAGGCGAATAAACTCTCGAACAGTTTATTCGCCCTACCCATCTTTGATGGGTTACATGCCTTGGCAGGTAATACCAAGGGATAACGTTACTTTTATTCTATCCGATGGTATCTCACCTGTCAAGGCCCTCTTTAAGGAAAGGAGGGCCAAATCATTGGAAAAAGATGGCTATAGGCTTATCTTTGTTGCCTATATCACCACCAGAACTGGCAGGCGTTTATACGCTTGGCAATATGGTCGGAGATGTTGGGCAATATGGGTAAAAGCCTAACAAAAAGGGGAGGTATTTAGCCTCCCCTTAATTTTTATAAAAAATATTATTGAACAAAAATAATACTTAATAATGCTTGAGCTGTCAAGTATAATATAATCATGAATAAGCTAAGACCAGAACAACAGAAACAAATAATAGCCTCATTAATAGAAGGCAATTCTATCCGGGCTACTTGCAGAATGACCGATACCGCTAAAGGTACTGTCTTAAAGCTTTTAGCTGATATAGGTAAGCATGTAAAGGATACCAAGATAAGACTTTACGTAATCTTCCTTGTAAAAGAATCCAATGTGATGAAATATGGTCATTCTGCTACGCAAAAGAAAAGAATGTGCCAGGGTGTTAGCGACGCTCGAAAAGTTACATAAACGGAGAGACAATAATAGCGCTAATGGCCCCTTTAAGTGGCCTTGCTCACCCTTTGGTTCTTAAATCCGCTTGCATTTCTTCTTAATTGATGCTTTTATATGGGCAATTGTTGTCAGGAGGCTTTATCGCACGCTGCTCTAATTGAGCTTAGAACCTTGGCTCTTAGCCATTTTCAGCATTTTAGGGACCATATATTATGCAAGGCACAATGTTTTAGCTTGGCCGAAGGAGTGGTGCGTTCATTTTGGGCCAATTTGACATTGGCTCCGTGCCACCGCCGCCATATTCGGCTCTTTTCGAGCGCCGCCAACAAGAGGATAAGAAAGATCAATTTGGTTATGGCGATGTATGGACATTTACGGCTATATGTGCCGACTCTAAATTAGTTCCCTTATGGCATATTGGTAGAAGGGATTATATTAATGCAAGAGACTTCATGCAAGATTTAGCAGGTCGCCTTAATTCAAGGGTTCAACTAACTACTGATGGTCATAGAATGTATTTAGAGGCCGTAGAAAACGCTTTTGGTTCAGAAATAGATTTCAGTCAGCTTGTTAAACTCTATGGTACTTCTGAGGAAGGCGAGAAACGTTATAGCCCTGCCAAATGCATAGGAACACAAAAGCATAAGATTAATGGTAATCCTGATAATAAGAGTATATCTACCAGTTATGTTGAAAGGCAGAATCTAACCATGGCACATGTTTACAAATCAGCTTAAGGAGAACAAAGGGAGACATCCCTTTACTCCTTTCTTGAGGAGATATTAGCAAAGGCTCAGGAGTTAAGTTTTTGAGCAATTGAATCAATCATCAGTAACTCTGAAGTAGATAATTAGTTTATCCTATCCGCACATGCGGATTCGCTGAGACGAAAGCGAAAAGAAAAGATTCCTCACTCCGTTCGGAATGACACCCCTTTATCACTGGATTTGGAGTTAATATTTATTGAACTTTGACTTAATCTCTGATATATTTTTTACATCATTAAATATTATTTATCTTGCTATACCTGTAAAAAAGGAGGACGAAATGGGTTTAAAAAGTTTTTTTACCTGTTTGTTTTTACTGATGTTCTGCATGGTTTCTACTCTCCATGCCTCTACCCCTAATCAGTCCCAGGCGCAGAAGGTGGAGACTATGGTTCGGGAGGCAGTGGATTTGGTCAAGGCCAAGAGCGAATCTGCCTTTCCCGAGTTCCGCAAGAAAGGAAGCAAGTGGTTAGGCCGTGATCACTATATTTTCATTTTTGATGAGAAAGGTAAAGAGCTTGTGAATGGAGGATTTCCTGAACTTGAGGGCAAAAACCTCTGGAACCGCAAAGACACATCCGGCAGGTATGTGATCCGGGAAGAGGTATCTCTTGTCAAAGCCAAGGGCTCCGGCTGGATCGAGACCTTCTGGCCAAAGCCGGGTCAAACCAAGGAAATAAAATGCCGTGTTTTCCTCCAGGGCGTGACGGTAGGAGGCAAACTTTTAATCGTCGGCGCACCGTTGTATATGGAATAAAAGAAACGAAGATTTAAAAAATGTTTAAGATCTTTAGTCTGTCATTCCGTCCGTTAGTAAGTAAGACGGATGTCCGGAATCTTTCTTTGGAACAACTACCCTACCTCCTTAGAAAGATCCTGCAATAGTTACAAGACATCTAAGGGGAAAGGACAAGTTTGAAAAGGATAAGGAGAAAGTAATAAAAACGATGGAGACAATATGGTAGAGTAAAACACTGGCGCAGTAGCTAAAGGCTGAAGTTTGTATTCCCTGTTTCTCTCCGTTTCCTCTGAGAGTGTCACAATATCTCAACCATACCCTATTTCCAGCATCTTCTCATCAAACCGTACGTGAGGTTTTCCCTCATACGGCTTTCCTGTATCTTTCGCAATAAGGCTTATTCACCTATTGGCATGGAGAAGCTTTCGGTTTGATATATCGTATCCTATAGTCATTGTACAGACCCCACTTCTGATATATTTCCTCCCTACTCCACCACTTCCAGCCAAAACCCTTCAGTTTCTTCCTCCGCATGACAAACCTTCGCATCTTCTTTTCTATGTAATTTCTTACTTTATTAAAGGTGCTGTTGCTGTTACCTATCCTGAAGTAATTCACCCACCCACGTGTTATTGTATTGATTGTTTGAATCACCTCGTTCAATGGCTTGTTCCAGTTTGCCTTCAGCGCTGCCTTTACCTTCTTGCCGATTTCCTTGCATTTCTTCTTCCGAGGCGTCTTACTAACATAGATCTTCCCTTCACGGTTTCGGTTAAGACGGAAATCAAACCCAAGAAAGCTGAAACATCCTCCTTCTCTAAGGGTTACCTCCTTCGTCTTTTCCTTGTTCATCTGGACTCGCAGTTTATCCAGTTCTTCTTTTAACCGCTTCTGGACTTTCTTTAATAGCCAGTCATCATTGGTATGTCCGTGTACAAGTATAACCATGTCATCCGCACTCCGTATGTAATCAAGGTTGTGATAGCCTTTGCGTCTGGTTACTTCCCGTGCCCGCTCCATCATCTCGTCTACTTCATTGAGATAAAGATTCGACAGCAGGGGCGATATTATTCCTCCCTGCGGTACTCCTTTCTTCCCATTCGCCTTGAGTATGAGTTTTATAAGATGCATGACTTCATCGTCCTGCACCCTTCGGGCTATTTTCTCTAACAATATGTGATGTCGTATGTTGTCGAAATATCCGCTTAGGTCTACATCCACTACCCTTGTCAGTCCATGCAGTATCCCGGCCGTTACTCTGTCTATCGCCTGATGTGCATGTCTCTTCGGTCTGTATCCATATGAACAGCCCTTGAAATCTGCCTCGAATATCGGCTCAAGTATTAGCTTCAGCGCCCCTTGTACTACCCGATCCTTTATCGTCGGTATTCCAAGTGTGCGTGTCGTACCGTTGCCTTTCGGTATCTCAACTCGCCGATTCGGTAACGGCCTGTACGTCCGTGTGAGAAGTTCCTGTCTTATCACTTCCAGAAATCCTGCAACTCCTTCTGCCTCAATTTCATCAAAACTCTTTCCATCAATTCCAGGTGCGCCGTCATTGGTCTTTGCCAATCTGTAGGATTCTTGCAGCACTTCTTTCTTGCAGATATGACAGTAAAGTCCCCAAAACCTCCAGTGCTTCTCAGTCTTCGCCTTGTTGTATATCTTCCGCCTTAGTTCCTGCAGTTGTATGGAAGCATTTGTCATTCTTCCCTGCCTTACCTCCGTTGAAAGATTTAAAATACAGCAGAGCCCCTTCGCTCCTTATGTTTCCATAAGGGACAAGGAGGGCTTCCCCAGTTGATAGCACACCTTTCTATCCGTGTCGCCGCTGCTACCCCGCCACCGTCCTTCTTCCTATTAGCCGGTTTAGTCATAAGGATGCTGCCTTCGCCCAAATTGAAGGGGCTCGGCCAGTGGAACTCGTCTTTTACGAGGCTACTTCTACGTTCACGTTAGTTACGACCCGGATATTCGCTCACCGTCCTTACGACGACTTTGTCGATGGGCTTCAGAAGGCAACGTTTCCATCACCCCCTGCCATCCAAGCTACATGGCTCCGGCTTCTACCATGACAGGACTTCCACCCGTTAGAATGCGCCACCCTTCGCTGGGCACGCTCATTAGTCAAGCCTGAACCCATATTTGTATTGACCCCCCAATATTTGTATCGTTGCTGCTATCAAGAAACTACCCCTTTCCTCACCTTCTGTATTTGTATGAATTAGATCTTTCCCAAATATTAACAAATTTGTTATATTAGATCATGTGGGTTGTCCAGTATGACGAACGCCTTGAAGAATGGCTGGAAACTATTCCGGCTGATATAAAAGCAAAAGTGCTAAGAATCGTTGATATGCTTATCATGTTTGGACCCCATCATGTAAGGGAACCTTATGTGAAGCATGTGGAAGGGCAGAGAAAGCTTTTTGAGATAAGAGCTAAAGGAAAAGACGGGATTGCACGGGTATTCTACTGCACGATTTCCGGGCAGAGAATCGTATTGCTCCACGGTTTTATGAAGAAGACGGTTGAAACGCCTAAAAGAGAAATAGATATTGCTATTAAAAGGATGCAGGAGGTAACGCATGGCTAAACTTAAAGATTTTAAGAAACTCAGGGATCAGTGGCTTAAGGATCCCAAGGTACGGAAAGAATACGAAGCTCTGAAAGCAGAGTTCCAGTTAGCAGAGGAAATCATCAAAGCTAGAGCGAAAGCAAAAATGACGCAGGCAGAACTTGCCAGGAGAATAGGGACAAAATCTACTGCCATATCAAGATTAGAGTCTCCAAATTATGGAAGGGCTTCAATTTCGATTCTAAAAAAGGTCGCTCAGGCTCTTGGTTGTGAGTTACAAATACGCCTTGTGCCCAAACACCAGTAACCTTTTTGTTGAAAAAGTATCATGAAATTAGACCGACAATATAGCACAGGCTCAGGAGTAAAGTTCTTTGAGCATGTGAAATGTGTAAACGTGACACTTCTATAGGTTCTATGTTCTTTGCTCCAAAACGTCTGATGAAAATGCTTTGAGAGTGTCTGAAATAATTCTTCAGTAAATTATGCTGCTTCAGTCTAATACTTTCTACAGCAGTTTTTTCGTGCAAAATCACGGTTTTGCGTTATTTTTAATTTAAAAAAGATTGACTGGCCCCATTCAGATTAATTATATTTGAGACAGACATGGAATAAGCATAAAAGGTAATGCTGGAGCGCATGTCACTTTACCTGCATTGTACGCCTTCGACGTACGCAGGCTCGTGCCAGCGCTCAGCTCCGCCGTTCTACCGATAATCTTTATTAAGAAGAAAGCTCTTTGAGATAGGACTCGTAGGTGTAATGGGTAATGAAAGCTTTATCAATACTAATTTTCTATCAGTTACTTCATGATCGAAAATTCTATTTGACAAAAAGCAATCTTTCTCTTTAAAATTGAGTGAGTGCTCACTCAACACTTAAGAAACTGCGAAGTTGAGAATGTTTAAAAAATTCTCTAATGATAAATTACAGGACAAGCGGACTGTTATTCTCAATGCTGCCTTGAAGACGTTTGTTAAACGTGGTTATCCCGAGACGAGGGTTGCTGAGATAGCTGCTGAAGCCGGGGTAGCAGAAGGCACTTTATATAATTATTTCCAGAGTAAGGAAGATTTACTCCTTGCTCTTTTTGATGAAAAATGGAGCATGATTATTAATGGAATCAAGGAAAAGATAAGTCGTCTTGATGACCCTAACGATAAATTAAAGGCTGTTTTCTCTCTCGTTGTGAGGATGTTCAAAAAGAACCGTCAGCTTGCAGAACTTTTTATGATTGATATAAAACAGAGCAGCATATTCCTGAACAATTACACTATTAACAGAATAGTTGAATTCCTTGATCTTATAGAGGGGATTTTAGAGGAGGGAAAAAGAAAGGGAATTTATCGAAAAGACCTAAATACCCGTGTTGCAAAGATGATTATATTCGGTGCAGCCCAGGGCATCCTCATGAGCTGGGTTTTAAGTGAATCTACAGTTGTTAAAACTAAGGCTTTTAAGTTTTCACTTTTCAGCGCTGCAAAAACACTGAAAGATATATTTAAATCAGGACTTGTTGGTGAGTAAAAATGATTTTTAATGATCTGAGAGAGTTTATTGATTTTCTTGAAAAGAAAAAAGAATTAATTCGCATCAGGGCAGAGGTTGACCCTGTTCTTGAGGTAACTGAGATTGCTGACCGCATGTCAAAAAAAGTCGGCCCTGCTCTTTTATTTGAAAAGGTTAAAAAATCAAAATATCCAATCGTTATTAACCTCTTCGGCTCTTATCAGCGTATGGCCTGGGCACTCGGCCTGGATAATTTCGGTGAAATCAGTGAGAGGTTTTCCGGCCTCTTAAAAACTGACCTTGATATGAAATTAAAACAAAAAATAGAAGCCCTTATTGATCTTTATAAGCTCAGCAAATCAAAACCTAAAGAGGTGAAAAAAGCTCCATGCCAGGAAATCGTTAACGACAAAGATTTTTCTCTATTTGATTACCCGATCCTTAAATGCTGGCCAGATGACGGCGGGCGTTTTATTACACTTCCACTGGTCATTACAAAAAACCCTGAGAGCGGTAAACAGAATATGGGCATGTACCGCATGCAGGTTTACGATGAAAGGGCAACCGGAATGCACTGGCATACACACCATGACGGAGCTGTAAATTTCAGAAAAACAGCAAAACTTGGTAAAAGGATGGAAGTTGCTGTTGCATTGGGAAGCGATCCGATAACGATATTTTCAGCAACAGCACCTTTGCCTTATGGGATTGAAGAATTGTTTTTTGCCGGTTATCTAAGAGGCAAACCAGTTGAGGTTGTGAAAGCCAAAACGATTGATCTCCTTGTACCTGCACAGGCTGAAATTATACTTGAAGGTTATGTTATGCCCGGAGAAGAACGAATAGAAGGCCCTTTCGGTGATCATACAGGCTATTATTCTGCTGCTGCAAATTATCCTGTTTTTCATATAACCTGTATAACACAGAGGAAAGACCCTGTTTATCCTGCAACAATTGTTGGCAAGCCCCCAATGGAAGACTGTTATATGGGTAAGGCAACCGAAAGGATGTTTCTGCCATTCATAAAGATGCAACTACCTGAAATCGTTGATATTAATCTTCCTGTAGAAGGTGTATTTCACAACTGTGCTTTGATATCTATAAAGAAGTCTTTCCCCATGCATGCACGGAAAATAATAAACGCAATCTGGGGGTTAGGTCAGATGATGTTTACAAAATTTATTTTCATTTTTGATGAAGAAGTAAATATCCAGAATACTTCTGAAGCTGCATGGAAGGCATTTAATAATGTCGATCCCTCTCGAGATATTATGATATCAGAGGGCCCCCTTGATGTCCTCGATCATTCTGCACCAAGACCGCTTTATGGTGCAAAGATGGGAATTGATGCAACTAAGAAATGGCCGGAGGAAGGGTATCAGAGGGAGTGGCCGAATGAGATTCGTATGTCTGAAGAGATAAAAAGGCTTGTGGATAAGCGGTGGAAGGAATATGGCCTTTAGTAACCTAAAAGGTGTAAAAGCAGGAAGGCAGATATGCTGAAAAACCCTTACAATTCGACAAGATTTTATTATGATACACGTGACCGCATTCTTAACCGTTCGAGTTTTTTGGCAAGAAGCTTGCTGGCCACATTGAGGTCTTTGCAGAGTCTCAGGGTAAGCCTTTTTCATCATATCTGCCTTCCAAATTCAAATAAATCTTATGCAACTGATGGGTAAGCTCAAAATATACCTTGAGATGATCAAATTCCAGCACAGCATATTCGCGCTGCCGTTCGCGTACTTCGGTGCCTTCTTAGCGGAAATGAAGGTGCCGGATTTCAAAACACTCTTCTGGATAACTTTTGCTATGGTTGGAGCGAGGAGTTTTGCAATGGCATTAAACAGATTGATAGATATTGAGATAGATCAACACAATCCCCGGACTGCGGAAAGGGCACTACCAAAAGGTCTTCTCTCTGTTTTAAATGTTGTTATTTTTGCATTCTTCAGTCTTGGTTTTTTTCTACTTGCAGTCTATAACTTAGAACCCATATGCCGTTATCTGTGGCCTTTTGTTGTTATTCCCTTTGTCGTTTATCCGTATACAAAGAGATTTACATGGCTTTCCCATTTTATCCTCGGTTTCTGTCTCGGATTGGCCCCTGTAGGTGCATGGATAGCGGTGACGAATAGCATAAGTTTTGAACCGTTTCTTATAGGGGCAGCGGTCCTCTTCTGGGTCTCCGGATTTGACATATTCTATGCAATACAGGACATTGATTTTGACCGCAACCAGGGACTCCTCTCCATCCCGGCAAGATTTGGTATTAGGAAGTCACTCGCCCTTATTAAACTACTTCATGCTTTTTCAATAGTACTGTTAATCCTGGTTGGTTTGCATCTTAATTTAGGACTGTTTTATTTTGCAGGAGTAGTATTTACAGCATTACTTTTGGCATATGAGAACAGCATTATTAAACCGGATGACCTGTCAAGGCTTAATCTTGCTTTCTTTAACCTGAACGGTCTTGTCAGCATTATCATGTTATGCTTTGTTGCATTTGAGGTAATTTTCAGGAGGGCAGGTCTTGGCTGATTTTGTCATTGGCATTACGGGAGCAAGCGGAAGCATTTATGGGGTGAGACTTATACAGGAACTCACGACAAGAAGGCGCCACGTTGATATTGTTATTACCCGGGCAGGCAAGAAGGTAATAGCAGAGGAGCTTGGAATAAAAAGCATTAGAGAATTAGAAAAAAAGTTTTTTTTAAAATACAAAAATAGAATAAAGATATGGGAAAACGATGATTTTGAAGCACCCTTCATGAGTGGATCTAATGCACAGAAAGCAGTCGTCGTTATTCCATGTAGTGTTGGAAAATTAGCAGCTATAGCAAATGGCATTTCAAGTAATTTACTTGAGAGGATAGCTGATGTTGCTCTCAAAGAAAAAAGACAACTGATCCTTGTAGTCAGAGAAACTCCTCTCAGCTTGATTCATTTGGAAAACATGGTAAAGGCTGCAAAGGGAGGGGCACAGATACTTCCAGCCATGCCTGCCTTTTACCATAATCCAAAGACGATTGATGATATGGTGAATTTTATTGTAGGCAAGGTTTTAAATCTTTTAGGCATTGAACATGGTTTATTTAAAGGATGGCGAAAGGAAAATGTCGAAAAATAATCTCAGTGAGATTGGAGAAAAAGTTGAAAAGGGCATAAGGCTTTCAAAGAGCGACGCACTAACTCTTATAAACTCAAATGACATCATCTCTATTGGTCAATTTGCATCAATGGTCAAGGAGAGAAAAACAGGTAATTATGCTTATTTTAATGTAAACCGTCATATAAATCTGACGAACATCTGTATATCACGGTGTAAGTTCTGTGCTTTCAGCCGAGATAAAACCGATGCCGATGCGTATACAATGACAATAGATGAGGTGCTGGACAAAGCACAACAAACAAGACATCTCGGTATTACTGAATTCCATATTGTCAGCGGCCTTCATCCCGATCTACCGTTTGACTATTATCTTGAAGTTATTTCAAGCCTTAAAAAGATGATGCCCGATGTGCATATAAAGGCATTCACTGCTGTTGAGATTAATTATTTTTCAAAGATATCAAACCTTTCTGTCAAAGAGGTATTACTGAAATTAAAAGAAAGCGGATTGGGTTCACTCCCCGGCGGAGGGGCCGAGATATTAAATCATAGGGTAAGGGAAGCAGTTTGTCCGAAAAAGGCAGACAGTGAGGAATGGCTTGAGGTAATGAGGATTGCGCATTCTCTCGGACTAAAATCAAATGCAACCATGCTTTATGGTCATATTGAAACCCCCGAAGATCGTATTGATCACCTGCTGACTTTAAGGAAGCTTCAGGACGAAACAGGTGGATTTCAGTCCTTTATCCCTCTCCCCTTCCATCCCCGGAATACCCAGCTTCCTGACCTCGAAAAACCTTCTGCATTTGAGAGTTTGAAGATGCTCGCAATCTCGAGGCTCATACTTGATAACTTCCCTCACATAAAAGCCTTCTGGATAATGCTTGGATTAAAGGTTGCGCAACTTTCTCTCCTTTTCGGCGTTGATGACATCGACGGAACGGTTGTAGAAGAAAAGATAACTCACGCAGCAGGCGCTCAGACAGATCAATCCATTTCAAGAGAAGAACTGTTGGAACTCATTTTTTCGACTGGCAGAGTTCCCGTTGAAAGAGATACCCTGTATAACGTGATTAGAGCATATGACATAGAAAGGCAAGGTGTTTATGTTGAGACCTAAGGTTGGGCACATCCAGTTTCTTAATTGCCTTCCTCTTTATTATGGACTGGTGAAAAGCCATGCCCTGCTCGATATTGAACTCATAAAAGGTGTGCCAACAGACCTTAATAATCTTTTAATTAAAGGAAGTCTTGATATCTCCCCTGTCTCATCTATTGAGTATGCCCGACATCATGATTCTCTTGTTCTATTTCCGGATTTTACCGTAAGTTCCGATGGAGAGGTGAAAAGTATTTTACTTATTAGCCGTTTCCCAATAGAGAATTTATCTCATAAAAAGATTGCCTTAACCAGTACATCTGCTACTTCTCAGGTATTGTTAAAGTTGATATTGAATCGAGGATACGGCATTGCACCGGAATATTTTACTTCTCAGCCTGATTTCAACAAAATGCTTTCAGATGCAGATGCAGCTTTACTTATCGGTGACATTGCTCTCAAGTATTATCTTGAAGCAAAGGATTTTTATCTTTATGATTTAGGACTCGAATGGAAGAAAATGACCGGGAAAAAGATGGTTTATGCGGTATGGGCTGTTAACCGCAGCTTCGCTGATACAAAAAGAGATTTATGCGAATATGTATTTGAGACATTTAAGAAATCAATTGATTACTCAACGGAACATCTGCCCGAGATAGTTGAATATGCTTCAAAGTGGGAGCCTTTTACTCCGTCATTTCTGATGGATTACTTCAAATCTCTCAGGTTTAATCTTGGAAAAGATTACCGGGAGGGACTGCTTTATTTTTACAGGTTAGCATCAGAGATCGGTGAACTTGAAAAAGTTCCAGAAATTGAATTTATCAATATTAGTTCGGGGATGAGGGCGTGAAGATACAAACTATTCTTGACATGACATCTGAAGGAAAAAGATTAAGCTCTGATGACGCTGTAGTACTTTTTAAAAAGGCTAACTTATTGAAACTTGCGAAGGCGGCAGATGATGTCTGCAAAAAAAAGCATCCCGATGGATTTGCAACCTTCCAAATAGACCGCAATATCAATTACACAAATATATGTCAAAACCAATGTTCCTTCTGTGCTTTTTATAGAAAGAAAGACCATCCCGAAGCTTATGTTTTAAGCCAGGAAGAAATCGAAAAAAAGGTTGCTGAGACAATTGAACTTTCAGGCAAGCAGGTAATGCTCCAGGGAGGGATTAACCCTGATCTGAAAATTGATTACTATACAAACATGTTTGCTGAAATAAAAAAGAAGTTCAATATCAGAATTCACAGTCTCTCTCCCCCGGAGGTTGTTTATATTGCAGAATCAGCAGGGTTATCTATTTCAAATGCTTTAAGAGAGCTTATAAAAGCTGGTCTTGATTCATTGCCGGGAGGTGGTGCAGAGATATTGGTTGACCGGGTCAGACAAAGGATAAGCCCGAGAAAGATATCATCGGGAAAGTGGTTAGAAGTAATGGAAGAAGCTCATAAAACAGGGCTTAAAACAACAGCTACCATGATGATCGGTACAGTTGAAACTATCGAAGACAGAATAACCCATCTTCAAAAGATAAGAGACCTCCAGGATGAAACCGGAGGTTTCTTATCTTTTATCTCATGGACATTCCAACCGGGGAATACCGCTTTAGGCGGTAAGCCGCTTTCATCCATTGAATATCTGAGGACTTTAAGCATAGCTCGTCTATTCCTTGATAATTTCCCGAATGTACAAGGTTCATGGGTTACACAGGGCAAAGATATAGGACAAATCTGCCTTTCTTTTGGCGCTAATGACCTGGGCAGTATCATGATTGAGGAGAATGTTGTTAAAGCTGCAGGTGTCTCTCATCTTATGAGTGTTGACGAGATGGTTCATCTGATAGGAAAGGCCGGCAAGATTCCAGCTCAGCGGGATACTGAGTTTAACATTTTAAATGTCTATAATTAATAAGATCCCAAAAACCAAACTTGCCTTTGTAGGCATATCAATCATAGCTTATGAATCCTATTGATCATAAAAAACGCGATGCCGGAAAAGTTGAGCAGATGTTTTCGGGCATCGCCCCACGATATGACCTCCTTAACCATGTCCTCAGTCTCGGGTTCGATTTTAGATGGAGGAAGAGAGTTGCAAAGGAGACAGGGAATATCGAATGCCATAGGATTCTTGATGTATGCACCGGTACAGGAGATATGGCAATAGAACTCAGCAGATACTGGAAAGGCAAGGCCATGGTCGAAGGACTGGACTTTTCCCGTGAACTTTTAGAAATAGGGAGAAGAAAAGTTAAAAAAGATAATCTTCAGAAAAAGATAACCTTCAGAGAAGGAAATGCGGAAAATCTCCCCTACAAAGATAGTGAATTCGATGTGGTTACCATTACATTCGGGTTAAGAAATATTAAGGACAGACTGAAAGCCCTCAAGGAATTTTATCGCGTAACAAGACCTGGCGGTTATTTCATCTGTCTTGAATTCAGCGAGCCGCCAAACCATGTTTTTTCTAAAATTTATTCCTTTTATTTAATAAAGCTGCTACCCGTTATTTCTAAGGTTCTCGGTTCCGATCCTGCTGCTTACCAGTATTTAGGTAATACGATAAGAGATTTCCCATCTCCTCAGGAATTTGTCAAGTTGATAGAATCTGCAGGATGGAAAGATACCACATTTCTCACATTAGCCGGCGGAATAGTTGCAATACACAAAGGAATCAAACAAGTCTGATAAATGGATTAACCTTCGGTGCTTTGAAATTTTATTTTGTTGAATTCCTTTAGTTGCTCTATAAGCTGTGTCTCTGAGATAGCCCCAAGCTTAACTAATGCTTCTCCAAAAAAGATATAGGTGTCTGTCTGTATTTTCAATAGTTCTTCAAGATGCTCCTTTGATAAATATTTTTCCCTAACTGCAATCTCTCCAAATTTTTCGTATGTTTCCTCCTGAATTATTAATATTCTGTGTATATCATCTTCATTAAGCCAGCTTTTGGCTTTAGCGAGTTCTCCTATCCTAAGGTTATTCTTCTTCTGAATAAACCTTGCACGGAGAACCTCCATCTCGCTTATAAGCCCTGTCTCGACAAGGTATGCTCCAAATTTTAAATATTTTAAGGTGTTGGTCATTCGTTATTAACCGCCACCCCCTCCACCAGCGTCGCCATTACCATTTCCGGGAAACCGTGTTCTATCAACTGATGGTGTTAGTCTGATCGTAACTTTTACTTTATTGCCTTCCTTGAGCCAATAATAAACATCAAGAACATCGCTTATACCATAGACAAAAGGCATATAGAGGGGTCTTACTTCATAGCCAATGGTACTGCCTTTCTTATCAAGAATCCTACTCAAAATAAGCTTATGAAATGCATGGTGAAAACTGACAAACTTCTTTGCAGTCTCCAAAGCCTTCTTAGCAGAAACTTCTTTTTTTACTATGTAATCAAATTCAGGTGCAAATGGCTCAAAGGTGTATTGATCTTTTTCCAAGTCTAAAATAGCAACAGTTTCAATATCATCTAAAAACCTGCCTCCGTAAAGTACGAGGGTAAAAACGCCGGTTACCTCCGTATCCGTTACTTCTTCCGTTGTGAGAGGAATTTCTAAGGCAAAAGCATTGCAGGCAATCATAAATACAACAACCGTTGTTATACAATGAATAATGGTTTTCATGTGGAGATACCTCCTTTCTATCAAATTCTATTACAAAAATACCACCTATATCATCAGTTTGCAACTGTAAAAAAACTTTCCTTGTCGCGCGAGTTTTCTATTTCGTGTACTGTGCTATAATTTTTTATGGCTATCAAGCTTATAATATTCGATCTTGACGGCACACTCGTTGACACAAGCATAGATATTACAAATGCCCTGAATTACGCCCTGAAACCTTATGGCCTAAAGGACCTTACAGTAAATGATTCAGTAAAAATGGTCGGGGAAGGCATAACAAGGCTTATAGAGAAGTTGCTCGGAGACAAAAAAATTCAAGCGAGGGATGATGTAATAAAAAAGTTTCTTGATTATTACTCAGAACATCTTATCGATTATTCCAGTGTATACCCGCATGTAAAAGAAACTATCGAGAAGCTCGATGGTTATAAAAAGGCGGTAATATCCAATAAAAGGGAATACCTATCTACAGAGCTTTTAGGCAAACTTGATCTGCTCAAATACTTTAATCTTGTTATCGGAAGCGATACCACCTCTGAAAAAAAGCCCTCTGCCATTCCTGTCATTCATGCAGTTACGAAGCTTGGCGTTGGCCCTCAAGAATCCATAATGGTAGGCGACAGTAACTATGACATAGAGGCAGGTAAAAAAGCAGGAGTAAAGACAGTTGCCGTTACTTATGGCTATAGAGAAAGGCAGTATCTTATGGATGCCGACTATATGATCGACAGCATAGAGGAACTTTTTGAGCTATTGACTTGAGAACTGATTAATAGAGTATTATCTAAAGATGTTTACGCCATTTATGACAACGGGCATTGGAAGTCTACCACATACCGACCCTATAAAGGCGTGCAGGCTCGTACTCGATACATTTGACATACCTTTCTGGCCTCAATTTCCCAAATTATCATTTCATGAATTAATGATACCCCAGTTCTCTGAAGGGATGCCATTTGTAAGAATGGATGAGTATAGAGAGACTATGTGGATAGAAAGGGACGATAGCGATGCCCTTACAAGATTTTATGAGACATATTCAGAAGATGTGGGAATTCTTATTTCAGAGGACTATTCAAAAGGTTTATATACATTTATAAAGTTTATAGAAGACAAGCATTTTAAATTCTTAAAAGGACAGACTACCGGGCCTCTGACATTCACTTTAGGGTTGAAAGACTCCCGGGGAAAACTGATTTTTTTCGATGAAGAGCTAAGGGAGATTTCCCTCCTGATTCTTAAGGCAAAGATTAAATGGCAGATAGAAATGTTAAAACCATATGCTGACAATGTAATTATATTCATAGATGAGCCTATTCTTTCCGCGCTTGGCAGCACAAGTTATATCGGTGTAAATCCTGAGGAGGCATTGAGGCTTTTGAGAGAAACATCAGATGCGATTAAACAGGCAGGAGGTATTCCTGGTATACATTGTTGCGGCAAGGGAGACTGGCCTCTGGTGATAAATAGCGACGTCAACATTATCAATTTTGATGCATATGATTATGCTGAAACAATTTCACTTTATCCGACGGAATTTACTAACTTTCTTAAGGAAGGCGGATACCTTGCATGGGGTATTGTGCCAACGACTGATGCAATTAGAGAAGAAAATACTGAGTCAATAAAAAGGCGTTTCGATACAAAATTGGAGGAATTATCAAAGTTTATACCGTCAACTCTTTTACTGTCACAGATACTGCTTACACCCTCATGCGGAACAGGCTCAAGGAGTGTTGAAGAGACTGTAAAGGTATTCAAGATACTAATTGAATTAAAGAAGTTACTAAAAGGTGCTTCCTGATGAAAGGTATATTTATATCCTTTGAGGGAATTGAGGGTACAGGTAAGACAATTCAATCAAGACTCCTCTACGAATATCTTACAAAAAAGGGATATGAAGTTACACTTACCGAAGAGCCCGGAGGTACCCGAATCGGGCTTAAAATTAGAGATATACTCCTTTCTGTAGAAAATAAAGGGATGACATCTCTTGCGGAACTCCTGCTTTATAACGCCTCACGTGCACAGCATATACAGGATGTTATCCTGCCTGTAATGAACAAAGGCGCTATAGTTATAACAGACAGGTTCACCGATTCTACGGCTGCATATCAGGGTTATGGAAGGGGAATAGATTTAAATATTATCAATTCCCTTAAGAGAATGGTAGCAGACCTACAGCCTGATATCACAATACTATTTGACCTTGATGTAGAGGTTGGGTTAAGGAGAAACAGGGGCATTAATAAGATGGATAGACTTGAACTCGAGGATGTAGAGTTTCATAAACGGGTAAGGAATGGCTATCTCGATATTGCGACAAAAGAACCGGAAAGGATAAAATTAGTAGATGCGTCTGAGGGCATAGAACAAGTACATAACAGAATAATAAAGATAATCATGGATTTTTTAAAAAAATAGGTGGTTCTTCTTGAAAATGTGTGAAGAATCTTCTCTAATCTCTCTTTCCCAAAGAGGTGGTTCCCACAGAAGTGAACCCCTTAGTGTCTGTTTATAAACTCATGTTTCGTCATCCTCCGGTCGGAGCGACTCCTCGCAGAGATTCGCATCGGACTTGACCGGTCTACGACTCATAGAGGGGATCCAGAACATCTTGAAAACACTGGATTCCCGTTTTCACGGGAATGACGCACTTGAATTGAAAGTGGCATTTATAAGCAGACTCTACTTAGTTAATTTTATAGATATGGAGCAATATATGACCTGTAAGGAATTTAAAGCGGGGAAAAGGGTCCGTTTCTTTTGTATCTCCGGTACAGTTACATGGGGACTGTTTATTGTTGCGATGGGCCTTATAAGAGGCTGGAGTTTTATGTTACTCCTGCCGATCACACTGGCTACTGTATATTCTTATCTGCTCTATAAATCAGTACAAAAGCCTTTATTCTTAATTTCAGGGAACGAACTTGTAATAACAAAGCTGAAAAAGAAAATTCCTGCAGAGAAAATTACCGGTGTCAGACAGGTCGATAATGACAGACTCGAATTAATTCTCAAAGACGAATTGCCGGTACAGTTACTTTTAAATGAATTATCCCGTGAAGACCGTACCGTTCTGAAATCATCTATTGACGCCTTGATTATTAAAAATCAAAATTGAATGTTTCCTGAAAGAAGGAAGCCCCTTTAAATCTACTTCAATTTTTTCTTTCTTCCTGCAGTCCTTATCACTTTGTGCATTGAAAAGGGTGCATAGTCCATATAGAAATCCATAATAAAAAATGGTTAAATATTTTATCTCTCCCTCTAAAATAAATTATAAATATTTCCAATCTATTTTTTAATATGATACAATCTATCTAAACTAAAATAAGGAGGCAACATGGCAACTGCAAAGAAAGCAAAATGTGCTGCAAAAACCAAAGAAGGAAAGCAATGTAAGAATTCCGCATCCGGGAAATCGAAATTCTGTGCATCTCACAAGAAAAAATAGTTGTAAACTGTAAAAGCATTTAAGAAAATTCTCAGAGGATAAAATTATCCTTTAACAGCGTGTAAATTTAGATTATACACGACAGGATATTTTTTTCTTTATTCCAAATAACATATTTCTCAGGGGTACCAGACACTTATTGAGTTCTCCCTGAAGTCCTCGATTCCCAAAATTGTTATAATTATGTGGATTATACCGGTAATCAATAGTTGCATCAATAAATTAAGGAGGAATGAATGTCTAATTTGATGGATCGTATTATTAGAGCTTCTAAATTAAATGTTCACCTATATGAAGAGGTTGAGGCTGACACAGGAGCAACCGGTCAGGCAATGGTAGTTGTCGTTCTCTCAAGCATAGCTGCAGGGATAGGAAGCTTTGCAAGAGGAGGGCTCGGCGGTATTTTGATAGGGACACTTGGAGCACTTGTCGGATGGTATGTTTGGGCCTACCTCACTTACTTCATTGGCACAAAAATTCTTCCAGAACCGCAGACCAGATCAAATCCTGGTGAGTTATTGCGTACTATCGGTTTTTCGAGTTCCCCTGGTTTGATTAGAGTATTAGGTATCATCCCGGGGCTGACAGGGGTAGTTCTTCTTGGCTCTTCAATTTGGATGCTGGTAGCAATGGTAATCGCAGTCAGACAAGCTCTTGATTATACGAGTACATTGCGAGCTATAGGGGTTTGTACGATCGGTTGGATCATTCAAATATTGATCCTTGTAGTACTGTTCTCTTTTTTAGGTATTTTCGGGAAACCAGTATAAAGTTTTTTGTTTTGTGTAAAAACATAAGAGTAACATCGGTATATAAAAGAAATAATAACTACTTCCTGTAACCCGCACTTGAAAACACTTCCTAAAAGCTGTATATTTCAACCAGTAATATAGTGAGATATTTGTTTTTTTATAAAAGAGGAGGGAAGTGAATGACACAGAAAAAGAATTTACATGATGAGATTGTAAAGGTTGCATATACTCTCTTTGAAAACAGTGGCAGGCTTTATGGGTATGACTTAGAGAATTGGTTAGAGGCAGAAAAGATTGTGATGGAGATGCATGCAAAGGAAATGGCAAGCAAAGCAAAAAAGCCTTTAAAGACCAAGACTAAGAAAGCGAAATGAAAAAGAAGACATAATGAGAGATGCTGCATGTTTTGCGTTAGGAAGCAAACCTTTTTCCTGGAATTCGCATAAATAAATTTGTTAAAATTGTAATTATTTCAATAAGCGATAAGCGTAAAGGAGTTATGACATGGCAAAAAAATTTGTTTTAGCAGTCTTAATCACTATTTGTATAACAGCATTAACAGGTTGTCATACACTACATGGCGCAGGACAGGATATTGAAAGTGCTGGAGAATCAATTCAAAAAGCTACTGATTAAAAAATAAAGACCATTTAATAACTATTCCATTTGTATGGATAAAAGACTTACTAAAAAAGTAGATGGTATATGCTTACATCGGTAAGATATCAAAACGGAGATTGTGGATTGGTAAGAACTGACCATCTTGATGAGCTAATAGCTACAGTTGCAATAAAACAATTCCTTAGATTAGAGGGCTGGGTAAGTGTAGATTCTGATCCATTAAGGGTGAGAGGAAATGAACGCCTTTCTCAAGAAAGACGTCAACAATTTGAATTATTACATACTGAGAATTTACTTAATATAAAACTGAATATCTAAAACGTTGCAGCTTTTCACTTTACCGAAAATTAGGATGGATGGAGGGCGAGACCCATAAGTCCTCCTTCACCGATATGAGCGACTTCGATCTTTGCATAAGGCTTTTCGAGAATCTTCCCATCCTTTATAAGTCTTATGTTCCCCGGCCTCTCACTAACCAGTGCCCTGCCGTCAGGAAGGAATATCAATGACCAGGGTATCTGTAATTTTTCTAACCAAATTTCTACCTTTACCCTATCTCCCTCAGGAAGAAAAACATCTTCTACAGTCTGCGGTTTATCCCCGACCGTCTGTGCACATGATCCACAGAGCGATGAAAGATGCATAAGTATCAAAAAAATAAATACTTTTCTCATACTTCGATAATAACCCTTCAATGCAGAAATCTCAATTATTTCACAATTCGTCTCCGCATAAGCCTGAAGGGATAGGGAGCAAGCAGGATAACAACAGCGAATATCCATACGGTATCCCATGTGCAAATGGCTAATCTTCCTGATGCGAGTCCTCGGCAGATATTTACAAGGTGATAGAGAGGCGTGAAAAAGGCTATCTTCGAAACAATGGACGGAAGACTGTCCAAAGGGAAAAAGATACCTGAAAAT
>Ga0154888_1199_pt1 | contig 31740 bp, 26 predicted proteins | sample Rifle2008BG19ft_FD_105860 | JGI IMG/M metagenome (GOLD analysis project Ga0154888, IMG submission 105860) | Thermodesulfovibrio sp. RBG_19FT_COMBO_42_12
ACTTATATCTGCCTGAGAAAATACTATTTCGTCCCTGAAGGATTTTATGAGATATATGGCCTTTCTGATGTTTTCATCAAGGACATCAACCATGGCAGCATCGAGGCCGGCGCCGGCCAGATAAGCAAGGAATGTGGCCTCAAGAGGTTTTCTTAATGCCTTTGGCAATCCGGCAGAGACATTCGAAATCCATGCGATAGTATTTATCGGAGGCTCTATCAGTTCTTTAAGCACCCTGATACATTCGTGGGAATTTGACAGGTGCTTCTGTCCCATCCCCCTGCCTACGTGTACTATCGAAGGGTCTGCGAACAGCCTCTCGTTCGGGATATCTGCTTCATTTGCCATTTCAAGAAGCCCCTCAATAATCTGTAGTTTTGCCTCCAGGGTTATAGGAACTGTGCCCCTTGAGGCCCTTATAACCAGAGAGGCTCCGGAGCTCGACACAAGCGAAAGCAATGTCTCCTGGTCCTCAGGTTCGGTTTCTGAGATAAAATTAATGAGAGGAGGTTTTTTGCAAAGTGGAATAGTCTTTTTAAGTGCCTGAATATTTCTTGAGTCAAGAGATACGTCTATGTCTGTTGCATCGAGAAGGATTTCCGTTACCCATGGTAAAGTGTCTTCATCACCAATACCGTCCAGAGAACATTGTACATTTATCATGTCTGCGCCTGATTCTTTAAGCTTTTTTATAAGCTCTGCTATAGTCTTTTTATCTCTGTTGCTTAATGCATCCATATAAAGCTTGTTCCTCGTGTTAAGGTTCTCTGCAATAACAATCATTTCCTACCTCCTATGTCCAAAATTGCCACGGTCGAAATGACCTCCCCACCCACCGTTGTCAGGTGTTTTTTGAGTTATTTCTCTTATCCTCTTATCGTCCGTTTCTTCCTAAAATATTCCTGTGCCTTTTTATAAATGTCTTCAACACTCATCCCCTCAAAAAGTTTCTCCTGGAATTTTAAATAATCTCTTCTTTCATCTGAAATCACTCAATTTTAGAGACCCTGAAACATCTATGAAAAAGTTGGGGTGTCAGTTTACATGCGGGGACAATATTACAGCTTTGTATTACCTCATCACCGCCCCGCTTCCAGCAGAACTGACCATCCTTGCATATCTTGAAAGATAGCCTTTTGTTATCTTCGGCCTCAGCGGCCTCCATTTACTGAATCTTTCTTTTATCTCTTTATCAGATAAAAGAACATCTATCTTCCTGTTTGGAATATCAATCCTTATCCTGTCCCCATTTTTGAGAATAGCTATAGCACCGCCTTCCATCGCCTCCGGTGATATATGTCCTATGCAAGGGCCTCTTGTGCCGCCTGAAAACCTCCCGTCTGTTATCAATGCGACTGAGTCGCTCAAGCCCATCCCTGCAATGGTTGCTGTTGGGGAAAGCATCTCCCTCATCCCGGGGCCCCCTTTGGGGCCTTCATATCTTATAACAACAACATCTCCTGCCCTTATCTTTCCGTCAAGAATCGCCTTCATGCCGTCTTCCTCTGAATTAAATACCTTTGCTGTACCTTCAAACCTCATTGTGTTTTTGCTTACTGCAGACTGTTTAACCACCGCCCCATCCGGTGCAAGATTGCCCCTTAGTATTGCGATACCACCTTCTTTGTGATATGCCTTATTAATCGGCCTTATGACATTCTCATCCGTCACCTCTGCAGAATCAGCAATCTCAAAGATCCTTTTGCCGCTGACTGTCAAATTATTATGCAAGCTCATCCTCAACCTTTTCATTAAGGCAGGAATCCCGCCTGCCCATTCAAGGTCTTCGAGGTAATGCTCGCCGCCCGGCAGCATGTTGGCAAGATGAGGCGTCTTTTTGCCCAATATATCAAAAGTCTCGAGTGGAAGCGCTACTCCTGCCTCGTGGGCTATTGCAGGAATATGGAGAACTGTGTTTGTTGAGCCTCCAAGTGCAAGGTCAACCATTATCGCATTTTCAAATGCCTTCCTTGTCATTATCTTTTCCGGTGTGATATTTTTCTTTATTAATTCAACAATACGTTGTCCGCTTTCGAAAGAAAGTCTTCTCTTATCAGCAGAAACCGCAAGCGAAGTAGCGCACCCTGGGAGGCTCATGCCGAGCGCCTCTGTAACACATGCCATTGTGTTTGCAGTGTACATCCCCTGACATGATCCGGAACCTGGACATGCACACATCTCAAGGGCTTCAAGTTCATCCTCTTTAATCAAACCTTTTTTAAATCTCCCGATTGCCTCAAAGGTATCATTAACAAGCGACAATCTCCTCCCTCTAAGACGGCCGGAAAGCATGGGACCGGCAGTAACAACTATTGAGGGTATATTTATCCTTGCAGCAGCCATAAGCATCCCGGGGCTAATCTTGTCGCAATTTGTAAGAAGCACAATTCCATCAAACTGATGGGCCTCGACAATCGTCTCCACCATATCTGCAATCAACTCTCTTGACGGGAGTGAATAGTGCATACCTTTGTGCCCCATTGCGATACCGTCACAAATACCGGGAAGCCCGAAAAAGAAAGGATAACCGCCGGCAGTATGTATACCTTTCTCTATAAATCTTTCAAGGTCCCGCATACCTATATGACCGGGAATAATATCAGTAAAACTTGTTGCAACTCCAACAAATGGTTTTTTCATTTCACCTTTCGATATGCCCGTTGCATAAAGAAGCGCCCTGTGTGGGACGCGCTCAAGACCCTCTTTTATTATCCTGCTTCTCATAAAAACCCTCCCTGAAAATTTGGATCATTGTCGAAATGTTTGATTCTCCAAGACAAGCAACCATTTATTTAGTAACGGGATAGAAAAACTCAAACTTTCTTGTTATGTATTCTCTTGTTTTTGTCATTTCGGCTTGTCCGCCTGAGGCGGGCTTGTCCCAAATCCTTCTTTAAAACGTTATTAAGAAAGATTCCCTACAGGCGGAAATAACAGTTCTTAATTCATACCTCTAATTTATCGAGAGCTCTTTTTATATTTTCTTATAAATTCTGCCATCATGTCCTTTTTGAGAAGTTTCTGTTTCTGAATCTTTTTTCTCTCAACCTCTTCCTCCGGGGTAAGATAGCGTTTGTCGTCCATCTCTGCAAGAAAAATATCAAGATTTCTGTGTTCTTCACTGAGCCTTTTGAACTCCTCGTTTTCCTTTTTTAAGAGCTCAACAATTTCCTGTTCCTTCAATTTTACCTCCTGTTTTTAGCGAAGAATATAGCCCTCTGTTTCGCATAGATGAAATGATATCATTATATCTCCTTAACAATTCTTTCTGCAAGTTTGTATGAATTCTCTATACAATCATTCACTCCTATCCCGCGATAGGCATTCCCGGTAATGTAAAAGTCCTTAAATTTATTCCAGATCCCGGTAATTGTTTCAAGCTTTTTTTCATGACCTAATGAATATTGGGGTATCCCCTTTTTGTGTATGTAAACCTTTGCAAAATCGGGCTGCACCGTTAACCCCATGATATCCTTCAGTTCATCCATAACTAAATTTATCAATTTGTTTTCGTCCTGAAGTGCAATTTCAGACATTCTGACACCCCCGAGCATGCTCCTGAGCAGCACATACCCTTCGGGTACCCTATTGGGGAATATGCTTGAATCCCATAATGTCCCGAGTATCCTTCTGCCCTCTTTATAAGGGATGAGGAAACCAAATCCATCGAGGGAATGGCTTATTTTATCGCGTTTATAGCCAAGACACACAACGGAAATCGAGGGATAAAATATTTCATTGAGTGTTGAAGATAATTGTTTGTCAATGCCTCTTACGACCTCTGAGGTTTCATACGATGGCGTTGCTAAAACAACAGCCTCCGTCTCAATATTTGAGCCATCTGAGACAAAAACGATATATGTCTTCCCTTTTTTGTCAATTGAGATTGCCCTTGCACCTGTTTTAACCTTTTCACCAAGATAACCAGTGAGGGCATTTATCATCGTTTCCATTCCGTCATAAAAAGAAGTAAGAACTCCACCCGGTCCGGCTCCCACCTTTTTACCTGTCTTTTTCGCTTTTTTCCGGAGTCGTATCATAGCCCTTATAAGACTTCCATACTCCTGCTCAAGATTGTATATCACGGGGAAACAACTCTTCAGACTCATCTTTTCAGGGTCTCCTGCATAAATGCCTGACGCCATTGGATCGATTAATTTTTCAAATGCCTCTCTGCCGAGCCTCCTACGTGCAAATTCAGCAAGGGTCTCGTCCCTTCCGCTTCCTTTGGATGTGAAGATCTCCCAGATGACCCTCAGTCTGCCGGGGAGGGTCAGGAGGTTAGAAGACAAGAAAGAGACAGGCGATTCAGGTAAACGGTGGAGTTTTCCACCTGATAAGATAAATCTTTTTCGTGCGTTCTCGTTACTTCTTAATGGACGGAGGGAAAGCCTTGAGACAAGCTCAAGTGTCCTTGGCCTGTTATCTAAGAAACCGTTAACACCACTTTCACATAGGAAACCATCCACCTTATCAGTCCATATCTTGCCGCCTGCCCTTTTCTCAGACTCAAGGATGGTGATTTCCAAAGAAGGCTTTTGCTGAAGGAGAAAGTATGCCAGAGAAAGGCCGGAAATTCCTCCTCCAATAATAACCAACCTCATTTTGTTTTAAAATTCATTCCACCCGGCATCTGAAATTGAAATTTCTGATATCCCACAGGAACCTCAAAGAGGCTGTTTGGTTGTGAACCAATCTTTATATTTTTGTATTCCTGAACCCACGAACCGTCAATTGCTGAGTTTTTTACAGGGAAGTTTATATCTGTAGCCCACCACTGATATACCTGATGCTTCTCGTTGCCGAATTTATAAGTAATCAGGTACTTTTTGGTTGGGTGTCCATCTATCGTCTCATTTCCAACATGTTTTCTCTCTATCTCGCCCTCAAACTTTTCTTCAACCATTGGTTTGTTTTTCGGGTCGAAAGGCATCTCCATATACATCCTCTCACTATGCATGATGTTCCATATAATTTTTTTGTCCATTCTTGTTACCATGCTCACCTTTTGCGGAGACTCCATGTCCATCCTGAACCTGTCAGCTTTAAAGTAGATTTTACCTTTAGTCTTATCAGTCCCTTTATGGGTTGTGATTGTATCGGCAGAAAACTCCAAGGCCATGGCAGACCCTGAAAGTAAAAGAATAACCAATAAAGGGGTTAAAAACTTTTTTATCATCACAACCTCCTATTTCATTTGATAAATCTGTTGAGCCGATTCGGGCAATTAGATGAATTGTATGCCTTAAAACTATTTTTGTCAATTGCGTGACAGCCTTCCATAATCCCTATTCAAAGATGCTGAAACAAGTTCAGCATGACAGTCTGAATCTCCTTTGTCTGTCACCCTGAACTTGATTCAGGGTCTCATAAACATTGCATTTGACGTGCTGGCTATGGATTACGGAGCCTTTCCCGAGTCTGTATGTGGTAAAATATTCTGTTGATAAATATTTAAGGAGGGACAGTCTTATAAGAGATTCAGCTTTTAGTTTTTAATTCCGGCATTGAGGTACAAATGAAGGAGTCTAAAAAAGTAAGAAGAATTGTATATTTTTTAATTTTTACGGTCATTATCAGCCTCATTATATTCATTTCAAGAGGTCCTTACATATCAAACAGCCTTGAGAGTATTATACTCCCTGAATTAGAAAACGCACTCGGACAGAAGGTCATAGTACAAAAGATTTACATCAATATATTCCCATTATTTATAGAGGCAAAGGGTCTGAAGGTTTTTGATGAGAATGGCAACAGGATAGTCTTCACCAAGAAGGTAAAAGGTTATGTGGGACTTTCAAAACTTTTAAGCAGGCAACTTTCAATTCAGAGGCTTGTAATAAAGGATCCGGATATTTCCACAAATAGAGACCAACTCGACGAAATAATTAAGAGTGTCAAAATATATCTCGAAAAGGATAGAAAAACAGCATTAAAGGTAAAGATAAAGGTAATCGAGGTTATTAATGGTGGTGCTTATCTCAGAGATGATAATTTAAAAGGCAAGATGGGCATCAGAGGGCTTGGAGGTGATTTAATCATAGGAAAAAACCCGAGGCTTAAGGCGTCTATAAAAGAGCTTACTTTTGAAGGAGAAGGATGGCCTGACATCAAATGTGATGTAAATGCCTCGGTAGTATTAAAGGACAACAGGGTTGAGATAAAACGCCTTGAAGTCGGTTCCTATGGCTCCAGATTCAAGGGTGAAGGTTTTTATTCCAAAGATAAGGGTACCCTGAAAACCGATATAGCCCTGATCGTTGATTCTGTTAAGCGTATTTTTAACCTCAAGCAGAGGGGTGACGGAAGAATCTCTGCAAAGGGTGAGGTAAGACTTGAAAAAATTCAAAATTCAAAATTCAAAATTCAAGACTTGAAAGATATTTTTGTAGATTTAAAGGTCAGCGGTAATTTTTATATCCAGACATTAATGGAACTGCTTAAGGTAAAGGAACAGATAGAGGGTCTTGTTAATTTCCGGGGCGAGGTAACAGGGAATCTTTCTAATATCTCTGGAAAGGCAAAGGCAAGGCTTCGAAATGGAAACCTTTTCAGCGTTGATATAGATTCACTCAGTTGCGAGGTCCTCTACAACAATGGAATAATGAGATTCGAAAAAGGTGACGCATTGTTATATAACGGTACAGCCAAGGCCGATGCTTCTTTTAATCTTCCTAAAGTTGAATCCTTTACACTGAATGTAAAGTTCAACTCAATAGATAGCAGTGCTGCACTCAAACTAATAGGATGGGAGCCTGAGATACCCGCCGGCAAGGTAGATGGAGAACTTGCAACATCAGGCCGCATTTTTAACCCGGATGGATGGTTTGTATACAAGGCACTTCATTCTCAACTCCCGACCGATAACGCCATCAGGAGGATAAAGGATATCAAGGGAAATTACTCAGTACAGGGTGATGCCCTGTCTCTATCAAATATGCGATTAAGTACATCCTTATCGAATCTCGATGTGAACGGTACAGTTGATTTAGCAAATAAAACCCTTAACCTTAAGAGCAGGCTTTATACAGATGATGTCTCAGACCTTACATTGCCTTATTACAAAGGAGCTAAAGGCCACGGAGTTTTTTCCGGAGGGATAGGCGGTTCATTTGATAATCCAAAAATATCCGGAAGGGCTGATATATCTGGTGTTTCATTAGAAGGTTACGGTGTAGAGAGTGTTATATCTGACTTCTCGTATGAAAAAAATCTCCTGAATATACACGAAACTGTCTTTAAGTCATCCGGAGAAGAACACATTGCAAGAGGCAAAATATCTTTCCCTGAAGCAAAGGAATTCCTTGATATTTCAACGCCGGTGTATAACCTCAGGGCATCACTCAAGAATGCGGAGTTCGGAAAGGTTATTCAGATTTTCTATAAAGATTTCCCGGCAAAAGGAAGGCTAAACGCTGATCTAAAGATAGGGGGCAAGGATAAGTATGTTGATATTTCTGGAAATGCATCGGTAGAAAAGGCATCAGCATATAATATCCCCTTTGACTCTGCATCCATGGCTTTTTCATATACAAACAAAGAGCTTTCTTTAAAAAATATTTTTATCATAAAGGGTAAATCTAGCCTGAATGCAGAAGGTAAGCTCTCACCTGATAAAAGATTTTCTTACAAAGCCTCATCCAAAAAGTTCTTTATAAGGGACACAGGGTTAGATCGCATGCCGGATGATGCTGTTTTAAGCCTGCAATCAGAAGGTCATGGTACCTTTGAGAACCCTGCTATTACACTGAGTGCTAAGATAGTCGGTGGTACATTTAAAGGCAGGAATATGGGCAGCGGCACTATAAATGCTTCGATTAAGAACAGGGACATCTCATTAAATGCTGCATTGTTTAATGAAAAAATGAGGCTCACTGGGAATGGACATCTTGACGATAAGTTACCATGGAGCGCCGAACTTTATATTCAGCCGGGCAGATATGATTTTATTGTAAGCTCGATCCTGAAGGATGTGCCGGAAGATCTGCTGTTTGATCTCGAAGGCAAAGTATACATGAAGGGGGACAGAGAAAACATTACCGCCTCGGCAGATATAAACCATTTTATGCTTTCGCTTTTTGGACAAACCTTTTTGAACGATTCTGATATACATCTTTTGGTTGACAACAGGAAATTTTCTTTCACGGCATTCACAATCAAAAACGACTCAACTTCGTTCAAAGTCAAGGGAGGCCTGGAAATCGGCAAAGAATACGATATTTCCCTCGATGGAAGCTCTTCTCTTGCATTATTTAAAGGCATTTCAAAGAAAATAGGATACCTGAAAGGTAATGTTGACTTTGCCATTACAATTTCGGGCAAATGGGAAAAACCTAACATAAAAGGAGGCGTAAAAGTAGCGAATGCCTCCTTCGGGCTGAGGGACTATCCTACTTACATCAGTTCAATAGATGGCTATCTCACCATAGATGAGGATAGGATTATTTTGAGGAATCTTTCCGGGAAGATTGAAGGCGGCAATGTAAACATATCAGGTGTTGTCTACCTCCAGGCATTTCACTTTAAACGATTTTATGTAGAGGCTAACCTCGATAATATAACAACTCAGATTTCAAGCGATTTCAGCATAAATTTTAATGGTAACCTTCTCTATAAAGGGACATTAGATTCACATACCGTTACTGGAGACATACAGATTAACAGGGCAAAATATAAAGAAATGTTACAGTTAAGAAAATTGCTTTTGAAAGCAAGAACAATAGAGAAACCCAAGGCTGAAATATCCACATTTGAGAAGGCAGAACTGAATATAAGGATTTCGGGCAGCAAGAATATTTTTATTGATAATAATATTGCAAGGACTCCCATAAAAATAGATATGGTATTGAGAGGGACAATAGCAAGCCCTGTACTGTTCGGCAGGCTCGAATCCAAAGAGGGGTATGCATATTTCAGGAACAATGAGTTCAGGATAATCTCTGCCAGTGCTGATTTTGCTGACCCCAACAGGATCAACCCCTTTATAAACCTATCGGCCGAGACTATCATACAAGGATATAAAATCAGATTAAACCTTGAAGGACAGATAGAGTATTTCAACCTTTCCCTGTCCTCAGATCCACACCTTGAAGAGGGGGATATCCTCGCCCTTCTCACCGTAGGTCATGTAGAGAAACAAGTTAAAGGCGCTGAAGTAATAGGTACAGGAGAGGCAACATCGCTCCTGACAGGCATGGCACAGGATGTTCTCGAAGAAAGGCTGAGGACAATAACAGGGTTAGACAGGTTTCAGGTTGGTCCATATGTCTCAAAAATTACCGGTACCGTAACTCCGGGGGTAACCGTATCAAAAAGGCTTGTCGGTGATAAGTTGCTGGTAACTTACACCACCTTATTAGGTACTACAGAAGAACAGATACTCAAGGTCGAATATTTCCTCGATAAAAAAATATCGCTTGTAGGGGTAACAGATCAAATAGGGGGGGTAGGAGGCGATATAAAATTCAGGTTCGAGTTCAAATGAATACTCGTCACTCGTTATTAATTCTTTCTTGTCTGTTGTTTTTGTTTTATATGCCGTCTAAGGCTACAGGGACAGTAGTCGGTGAGATAGAAATAAACGGACTTTACTCAATTAGTAAAGATGAACTCCTCTATCTCCTTGACGTTGCTCCTAAAAAAACATTAGATGTAGAAAGTGTAAGGTCAGGCATTAAGAGGGCCTTCCTCAAAGGGCTGTTTGAGGATATTTCTGTTGAGACACACGATGGGGAAAAGACGAATGTTATTATCAATGTAAAGGAAAGGAATTTTATAGAAAATGTTTTTATAGAAGGTGACAATGCCCTTTCCGGAAAGAAGATAAAACAATTATTTCTTTTCAAAGAAGACCAGTATATGATGTGTAATAAACTTGAAAAGGCCTTGAAAGATTTACAGCACGAGATAGCAATACGAGGATTCCCTGATGCCGGTATTCACTCGGAGATCGAACAATTAAAGAAGCCTCACAGGATAAACATACACCTCCGGATTCACACCGGTAACCCGTTAAGAATAAAAACGATTCATATTTCCGGGGCTGATGATGAGGTTAAGGCCGTGATGAATTTATCTGATGGAGATATCTATGACCAGTCAATTCTGAAAAAAGACCTTGAGAGGATAAAGGCATATTACAAAGGAAACGAATACTTCCATCCCGTTGTAGGACCATACACATTTACTGATGGAATACTTGATATTTCTGTTAATCCGGGTAAACGTTTGCGCATCTCGATAGTTAACAACGATGATGTCTCTACAAAAACCCTTCTTAAAGAAATGCCCTTTTTTGAGTCAGAAGCCTTCGGTGATGATTTGGTGGAAGAGGCAGTACACAGAATGGTATTGCTCTACCATAAAAAAGGATATCCCTTTGCACAGGTTGCTCCCGTGATATCGTCAAAAGATGATCTTATAGATCTCAATTTTTTTATATTCGAAGGATCACAGGTTAAAACAGGGATCATCTCTCTTACCGGCAACAGTTTCCAGGAGAAGAATCTTAAAGATATCATGTCTCTTAAAGAAGGAGAAGTATATAACCCGGATCTTCTTGACACTGATAGAGAGACAATGAAAACCTTCTACAACGCCCTCGGATATCTTGCAGCCGATATCAAAGAATTTCAGACAAATCCCCCCTTTCCCCCTTTACTAAAGGGGGGTGAGGGGGGATTACCAAATAAAATAGATATCACTATCAATATACATGAAGGATTGAAGACAGAGATAGAAAGTGTACATATTGTTGGTGCACACCGCATCCCTGAAGAAGAGATAAAAAAAGCAATTAAAATAAAACCCGGGGATGTTTACAACGAGGTCGATATCATTGACGCACGATACAGGGTTATTGATTTATACAATACACTTGGTCTTCTTAAAACAATTGTATCAGTGAAGAGCGAGGTCGCAGATCAGAAAGCCACTATCACTTTCCAGATTGACGAAGGTACAGAAATACTATTTGGGAGAACTATAATTACCGGCAATTATGGTACAAAATACAGGGTGGTAGAGAGGGAATTACAGGATAAAGAAAACTTGCCCTTTGATTACCGTATCCTCACCCAGGAAAGGCGGAACCTTTATAAATTAGGTTTATTCACAGACGTTAATATGGAAGTGCTTGATACGTATAACAACAAGAAGGATGTCTTGATAAATCTGCGCGAGGGAAATGCAGGTACAGTGGAATTGAGTCTGGGATATGCCGAATATGAAAAATTCAGGGGGATTCTCGATTTGAGCTACAGGAATCTCTGGGGCATGAACAGCCAGTCTTCATTGAAGCTTGAGTTGAGCTCACTTGCAGATCGTTACATCATACAATATTATGAGCCGTGGTTTCTGGACACGCTGTTGCAATTCAGGACATTTTTACTCATGGAGAGCAAAAAAGAAATAAATATAGACACAAGAGAGACACGGTACCAATTGACAAGGTATACCGCTTCTGCCGGTCTCGAAAAAGATATCAATGATGTCTTAAAGGCTGAATTGTATTATGAATTCTCTCTCATAAATACGTATGATGTACAACCTGATGTTGTCCTGAGCAAGGAGGACACGGGAACACTTGTTATAAGCGGCATAAGACCGGGAATTGTTTATGATACAAGGGATAATCTACTTGAACCAAGGAAGGGAGTTCTATCGGGAATCTTGGTTAAATTTACTTCGCCTGTTTTTCTGTCAGAAACAAATTTTATAAAACTTGTGCTGTATGGCAATGTCTATCAGGCACTCAGTAAGAGGATTGTCCTTGCTGCATCATTCAGGGGGGGGATTGCTCAAGGTTATCTTGAGACTGACGAACTTCCAATTGTCGAGAGATTTTTTCTTGGAGGGAGAACGACTGTAAGAGGCTATGATCAGGATACCCTTGGTCCGAAAGGATCTGATGGAAACCCTACCGGTGGTAACGTTTTTCTTATGGAAAACCTTGAAATAAGAACATATTTAGGCAAAGGGTTAGGAATCGTCGCCTTCCTTGACGGAGGCAACGTCTGGCTAAAGGTTGCAGACATAAAGCCCTTGGATTTTAAATTTACAGCAGGTCTTGGTTTAAGGTACAACACTCCGGTTGGCCCTATAAGGATTGACTACGGGCATAAGCTCCTGAGAGAAAAAGGCGAAAGCAGCGGTGAACTGCATTTCAGCATAGGCCATGCATTCTGAAAAGTGAGAAGTTGGAAGTGAAAAGTGAAAAGTTAAAGAGACAACAAAAAACATTATTCGGGTTTTTTTACTCATTACTCATTGTTTTCCTGCTGATCACCGGTCACTGGTCACCGGCCACTGGAGAAATCAGGGACCGTGTAGTGGCATTTGTGGATAACACTGCAATAACACTAAGCGAGTTAGAAGAAACATACGCTCAAACGCTGAGAGTAACCCCTGATATAAAAAAAGATGAGGTCCTGAATACAATGGTCAACAGGTTACTCCTTGTAAAAGAAGCAAAGAAGATTAAGTTAGAGGCGCCCTCCGAGGATGAATTGTTGAAGGAATATATTGATCTCAGGATACGGGCTTTTATCAGGATTAAAGAGGAAGAGATTGAAGATTTCTATAAGAAACATATCAACGAGTTTCAGGGAAAAGAATTTGAAGCGGTAAGAGATGAGATCGAAAACTATCTTACCGAGAAAGAATTAAACGAGCGTCTTAAGCTACATATCAATGAACTAATGGAGAAGGCCTGCATCAAGATACAACTGAGTCGAGATTTTGAAACCAAAACAGATAGTGGAGATTAAAATCTATGAAGAGCTATCGTAAGGAACTATGGTTTGAAGTGCCTACACGCAGGGCTTTTATAAACATAACCCCTGAGGTGGAAAAATGTCTCAGGGAAAGCGGCATTAAGGAAGGTCTCGTGCTTGTCAATGCCATGCATATAACCGCATCTGTTTTTATAAACGATGATGAATCCGGACTTCACCACGACTATGATGTCTGGCTTGAAAAACTCGCCCCTCATGAACCGGTTTCCCTGTACCGACATAATATCGGAGAAGATAATGCCGATGCCCACATGAAGCGGCAGATTATGGGCAGAGAGGTTGTGGTTGCCGTTACCAATGGGAAACTCGATTTTGGCCCATGGGAACAGATTTTCTATGGAGAATTCGACGGCAGAAGAAGAAAAAGAGTGCTGGTAAAAATTATCGGGGAGTAAAGTTAGCACTCATTCTTCAAGTGACAATTGAAGAGTTTTAATATAATATAGTTATAGAAGGTTTTTCTTGACGAAGAGAAATATTTCTATTATATTTTACATAGATTTTATAAATGAAAGGCTAATATCTTTTTATGAACCACCCAATTGCAAAGTCTGTGTCATCAGACTCTCTTTCAAGCTATAAGAATCCACCTGTCAATGAAGTTATTTGTGGGATGCGATTTCATGTTCCTGAGAAGCTTCGTTTTCCCCATATCGGATTGCTTTGGGAAAAATTTCGCATGGATTACCCAATTATTCAACATGCTCCACCGATAGCGTCAAGTAAAGGTAATATACCAGTTGATGTGGCAACGGGGATACCCTTACCAAGAGTATGGTTTATAAACAAATCTGATGATCAGTTGATACAATTTCAGTTCGATCGATTTCATTTTAATTGGCGACGCCGACAAAGTGATTATCCTCGATATGAACACGTTATCAAAAATTTTGAGAGAGTAACGGATTTAGTCATGGCTTTTTTTACTGAATTTGATTTAGGCAAATTTAATCCAATCGAATATGAACTTAGCTATATTAACCATATACCAAAGGGTCAAGGATGGAATACAATTGATGACCTACCAAAAATATTTTCAGATTTTGTTTGGAAGCAATCAACCGGACGATTTTTACCGAATCCTGTAAATGTTGCTTGGCAAGCAGAGTTTGCATTGCCGGAAAAGAAGGGGCATTTGATTGTTAGTCTAAAACAAGCTACGCGAACCGAGGACAAAGTTCCTTTATTTCTTTTCGAACTAACAGCACGAGGGATTGGCGAAAATGAGAATAAAAACATGATTCGTGAATGGTTTGACGTAGCGCATGAATGGATTGTCCGAGGGTTTACTGAACTAACAACCTCTGAAGTTCATTTAATTTGGGAGCGAGAAAAAAATGCCTGAGGTCGTTTTACAGGAACCCAATAGAAGATTTAATGAAACGCGAAAAGATAGCGTTGCATATGGGGACAAAGATCTTTTGGATACTTTCCCAAGCGAGCAGCCATATCATAGTGCTTGGACCGGAAGAATTCCCTTGCCTCAACAATTTCCGACAATCATATATTTTTGGGGTAGGCCATCTGTAAATCCTGAAGGCCGGGAGGTGTCTATAAGTGGTTGGTCTGAAAAAGAAGATCCATTTACACAAACGGATTTACTCGAAAATGAAGAGAACCTGGTTAAAAAATTAATTCTCCAAATCAGGACATCATTATCTATTCCTTATCGGGAAAGGCTGATAAATAGACTTCTCACTTTATTCAATGATGCAAAAGAAGAGGATTCCACCAGTCTTGGCATATCTATTGGTTCTCTTCGCAATTTTTATAATTTTCTTCGACTACACCCCAATCTAAAGTACCCTCGCATTTCTTTATCGCCCGACTGTAACATCTATGTTTCATGGAGGATTAACCAGAATCACGTATTCAGCATATATTTTTTATCAGAGAAAGATGCTGTTTTTGTTGTATTAAAACCGAACGAGGCGCATCCAGATCGACAAATTCGGGTTTCTGGAACAATAACAACCGACATTCTGATGGAAAAGGTAGCACCTTACGGTGTATGGGACTGGATATCTGAATGAAAGGGGATAGGGTACCTAACGAGGACCACATTTCCCGATTATGCCAACCTAAGTCAATAACGGAAGAAGGAGAGATTGATGCCTCTGCTTTCTTTTTAAGAGACAATGAAGAAGGTTTATCTGTAAATTGGTTGGAGTGTTTAGGTTGTTCGAACAGAGAAGAGGAAATTAACGCAATTAGAGATCTCTACAATGAGAAATTCTCAAGAGTAGGAGCGAAAGCAAAAATCACTGTTCTGAATGTTGGTGCGGTTCAGGAAAAAGTCTTAATGGAAAGTCTTAATAGGCGAAATCTTGAATTCGTCCATGAGCCTGAAGATTCCCCTGTTCCGGACCCTTCTCATAGTGCAATATATAATTTAAGACCCGATAATGTTATGATTGCTGAGTTGATTCTTCAATTGGTGAACGAGACTTATCTTGCTCGTAAATAATGCTGAAATAAATGATAAATCAATACTATTGCATGATGCGATGTTTCAGGTGTAACAAATAGTCTACTCCAGAATTCTATCGTGCGTAGTTGATGAAGAAGTTTTGAATTTTCGCGCCATTCCGTTTTTAACACTTTGCAGGTGTAGTTGACTCTCCCAGCAGGTTATCAAATTTTTACGGTAAGAAAACGGCCTCTGACTTTGGACATGAGTAATATTTTCTTCTATATGGTATTTTATTGCCATAGTATAAAGAGATATATTATGCCGACAAGAAAGAGTAAGTCATTCAGAGAGTTGATTAGTTTCTACAGGCGAAAAACGTTAGAAGATGAGTTTTTCAGTATTCAGAAATATGGGACAAAGAAGGGGAGAGAAATGAAGTTAACAGAAAAGGACATTAAACGGTTTGTCTTTGAGGATCGTTAATTCTCAGTTTCATACCACGAAAAAACTTGCTATCACAATGGGTGATCCGGGTGGAATCGGTCCGGAAATAATTATAAAGGCCATCAATTCCTCTGAGGTGAGGAATATCTGCTCTCCGGTTGTCATTGGCAACGCTTATATCATGAGAGATGCATTAGACCTTCTCAATCTACCTTTAAAGATAAGAATTATTAATTCAATTACGGACTCGAAGCCATCTAAAAGAATTATAGAGGTAATTGATGTAATCCCCCCTACCCCCCCTTTAAGAAAGGTGGGGATAAAAAAAGGAGATTTGGTAAAGGGGGGGCTGAGCATGGAAGAAATAAGTATGGAAAAAATAAGTAAGGTGCTAAGAAAGAATTCTAAAACAAACTTTTTTATAAAAAACAAGCCAGCCGCAGAAGGCGGTTATGCTTGTGTGAGCTATATTAAAAAGGCCGTTGAGCTTGCGTTAGACAGACAGGTTGACGGTATTGTCACAGCTCCAATATCAAAAGAGGCATTGAAGATGGCGGGGTTTAAATGGCCGGGCCATACAGAGATGCTCGCTGATCTGACCGATACAAAGGACTATGCAATGATGCTTGTTGGAGGGCAGTTAAGGGTTATTCTTGTCACAATTCATACTGCATTGAAGAACGTACCTAATTTAATTACAAGGCAAAAGATATTAAAAACTATTCGTCTTGCAAAGAAGGCATGTGAAATGCTCAAGATTAAAAATCCGAGGATTGCTGTTGCCGGACTTAATCCGCATGCAGGAGAAGCAGGCATATTCGGAGATGAGGAAATAAAAAAGATTATTCCTGCTATTAAAGAGGCAATAAGAGAAGGGATTCCTGTTTCGGGTCCACATCCACCGGATACTGTCTTCCATAAGGCATATAAAGGTGATACCGATATTGTTGTTTGCATGTATCATGACCAGGGATTGATTCCATTAAAGATGATCGCGTTTGACAAGGGTGTTAATGTTACAATCGGACTCCCATTTGTTCGTACATCACCTGACCACGGCACTGCATATGACATTGCATGGAAGGGCATAGCAAATCCGTCAAGCATGATTGAGGCGATAACACTAACAGCGAGGTTAAGAATATGATTAGTAATCCCCCTCTAACCCGGATTATTCATAAAATTAGTACAGGTAACTGAGGATAGAGTATTTGAGCGGATTTCTTTTGCCGATAGTCAAATACAGTATTTCAAATAAAGAGGCAAAAGCCTCGCAGGAAGGAACGACCGAGAATGAGCGAAAGTACTCTATCCTCAGTTCAATCATAAAAGTTTATGAATAATCCGGGTTATCCCCCTTTTGAAAATGTCCCTTAACAAAAAACACATCATAAGCTGGACACTCTTTGATTTTGCCAACTCCAGTTATTCCGCCGTAATAGCTGCTGTTGTATTCCCTGTATATTATGCCAATACTATCGTTGGCAATGAAACAGGGCTGGGAGACCTATGGTGGGGAAGGGCTATATCAATCAGTATGGCTATTGTTGCTTTGAGTTCACCATTCCTTGGAGGCATTGCTGACTACGGGGGTTTCAAAAAAAGATTTTTATTTTTTTATACTGTCTTGAGTGTAGTTGCCATATCAAGCTTTTCAATTCTTGAAAAAGGGATGGCCTTAGAAGGATTTCTACTGATAATTGCTGCAAATATCGGCATGGAAGGAGGGCTTGTTTTTTACAACTCTTTCCTCCCGAGGATAGCCCCCCGGGAATATCAGGGCAGGATCTCAGCGTGGGGATTCGGAGTTGGTTATGCAGGCTCCATAATCTCACTCTTATTTGCACTTTTATTTATAAGATCCGGCCATTTCGATGATACATGGCTTATGGTTGCAGTTTTCTTTTCAATTTTTTCAATGCCCGCCTTTCTTTTTCTCCCTAAAGATGTAAAGAGCGACTCATTTATTAGTTCGGGGATAAAGGGTCTCAGGTATACACTGACCACTTTAAAGGAAATATGGGGGAGGAGAGAGCCAAGGAAATTTTTAATCTCATACCTTGTATACGAAGATGGTGTGAATACAGTAATTATATTTTCGAGCATATTCGCTGCCACCACCCTGGGCTTCAGACCAGAGGAATTGATTGCCCTTTATCTCATCGTACAGAGCACAGCACTTCTCGGTGCCTTTTTCATGGCAAGGCCGATTGATTTATGGGGACCTAAAAAAGTAGTTATCGTATCACTCATTATGTGGACATCTGTTGCAACCGTTGCATTTTTTGTTCAGACAAAAACACAATTCTGGGCCCTGGCTTCATTCGCAGGCATTGGACTGGGTACTGTTCAGGCAGCTACACGTGCATTTTATACACAGTTTATCCCTGAAGAAAAAGAGGCCGAGTATTTCGGTGTTTATTCTTTAGTAGGAAAATCATCGGCTATTCTCGGCCCGCTTATCTTCGGTCAGGTATCTACAACATTTGGAAGTCAGAGACCCGCAATATTTTCTATAGCTGCCTTCTTCCTTATTGGCTTGATCATCCTCATGACTGTTAAAGGAGGTGGCCCTAATGTTAAAGGACACAAATGTATCTGACTCATCTGACCCCATCTTTATTCATTTTACTTTTATGAGGAAAAAATGAAAAAAGACTACAATGCGATGAGCATAGCAGAGCTTAATTTAGAATTAAAGCGTCTAAAGGACAATTTTGAGGACCTTGAGGAAACGGTACGGTTCAATTTCACTTATTCGTCAGCTCATATTGGCGGGGAGCAGGTTAAAAAAGACGAGGAAAGTCTCAGAGAGCTTAAAGAAGAAATTTCCATAATAGAACTGCTATTAAGGGTTTCATAATTGAATAGACATTATTTATAAAATCTCCCCTCTTTGCCTTCGCCTCGGCGAATCCGCCTGAGTGCGGAAAAGAGGGGCATTATTCCTCCCGGAGCCTGCCCCGAGCACAGTCGAAGGGGCAAAGGTAGTTTACCCGCCTCTGGCGGCGCCGAAGGCGACCAGGGGTTAGGAGGGATTTTATGATTATTATGTGCATACTATAATGAGACGATTAATTACATTCGGAAATGAAGACTCCCCGCCGCAGAGACGGCGGGGTATCTTTAGGTAAAACTTCATTGATTTTAAAAATCCCCCCTTGCCCCCCTTTCCCAAAGTGGGGTAGGAGGAAACCCCACAGCAGAGACTATGGGGTATTAAAAAGCCATAATAAACGGCATTTAATAGGTCAGAGATCGCTGGGTTCAATCCCTATCATCTCCACCAAGTATTTTCAAACTTTTTCGTGCCATTAAAACACTCTAACAACTCCTAAAGTGTGCTAATTTTGTGTTAATCGTTTTTTGAAAAAGCAGACACGGAGTCTATGGCTTAAAGGTTTTTATTTCGCCGATGATTTCATTCTCTATATATTCTGAGACCCACGCCCTATCGGGGTTATCTCTTCTTACAGAAAGCAATCTTTCTGCATATCCCATGGCTTTTTTATATCCGGCCTTTCGGGCATCTTCAATAAGTTCCCAGTCCCCTGACTTAACAAATTTCTCAAAGGCATTGACTATCTCGGAAAATAGCAGCTTTCTGTAACCCCCGAGGAATACAACGTAAAAGCCGAGGGACCCTTCCTTCCTGTTTTCAATGATGTATTTAATCATACCTCGCTCAGAGGTATCTGATAGCAGGTCTTTAACACCACGGGAGAAGAATTCAGCCTTTCTGCCGGAAAGATCCAATAGTAAGTTCTTCCATTCGTCCCCAAGCTTTTGTCCTTCAATTGCCTCACCCAGCTCATGGTGGATATACGTCTCTACCTCGGATAAAGCAATCATTGATACCTTTCTGTCTACATCCTCCGATAGCTCCTCATCAGGAGTAATACCGTATCTTGAAAATGCAAATGCGAGGGGACTCCTTGGGTCTTTGACTCTCAGTTCCTCAAATCTTCCCCAAAGGAGGAGCTTCGTCATATCTACCCTTGCAAAGATAACACCATCCTGTATCATGGCAGGATAGTCTGCTAAGTCTCTTGCATATTCATCTCCTGCTATATACACAACATAGCCATCTACTGTTCGCTTTGATACAAGGTCTGCGAGGAAAAAAGAAGGCTTCATGCGAAGGCCGTAGCCAGCGCTATAGATAAGGTTTTTTTTCTCTAAAGTTGTATTGACCCTTAAAACCTCAAAAGGCCTGTAGGCAGTTCCGTCAATAGCAATATCTTCAAGGTCTTTATCCTGGAACTCTTTCCAAATGACTTCTCTTTCTGACATCCAATCGGAAATATCTTTATGAGGTATACCTTCCCAGAGTTTTAAACCTCTTTCACTTCGATAGAGTTCTCTGAGTCTAAGCAGAAGACCACAGATGGAATACTCACCCCAGAACCTTGCATCAGAGATGTTGCAGTTTCTTTTAACCTGAGATATAACGGTATCTAAGTTCATCAATTTTATCCTCCGGAAATATTTTATCAGAAAAAGGAAGGAAAATAATTGGCTTTTGTATTGATACTAAAAAGCAGGCTTTAATATAATAAATAATGGGCAAACGGAAAAAACAGGAAAAAATACTTAGGAATAGCTGTATACGATGTGGCACATGTTGCCTGAAAAGCGGCCCGACACTGCATCATGAAGATAAAAAAATCCTTCTTGCCGGGCATATCGGATATCAGCATTTAATAACCATCAGAAAAGGTGAATTAGCGTTTAATCCCGTCCGCAATAAGGTGGAACCAGTTCATCAGGAACTGGTTAAGGTACTTGGCAAAGGAAAAGATTGGTCCTGTTGCTTTTATGATGAAGAAGTGTCTTCTTGCACGATTTACGAACACCGGTTTCTGGAATGCCGACTGCTGAAATGTTGGGCCCCTTCGGAACTCATAACCATCATAGGTAAAAAAACTATAATACGAGCCGACATTATTAACCCTACTGACCCGATCATGGAGGTTATTGAGACACACGAGCGGGAGTGTACTTGCCAGGAGATAGAAAATTTAATCTCCGACTTATCCCGGGAAACAGACAATTCAAAAATCCTTGCGAAGCTGAATGAGTTTGTCCGTAAAGACCTATCTATACGCTTCTATGCAATATCCGAATTGGGGTTAAAAAAGGAATTTGAACTTTTTATTTTTGGCCGCCCCTTTTCAAAGATACTGGACATTCGTGGTATACCTGTTCGTACCCGGGAATCTTGACCATAAATTATAATAAGTTTATAATAAAAAATTATGGGAATTCTTCAGTGTATAGGGAATACGCCAGTTGTCAGCATTGACAGCATAAATCCTAATCCTAGGGTAAAGCTCTTTGCAAAGCTTGAGGGCAACAACCCCAGCGGCTCTGTCAAAGACCGAATTGCCCTTTACATGATAGAGGCAGCAGAAAGGGAAGGAAATCTTACGAGGGATAAGATAATACTTGAGGCCACATCAGGAAATACAGGGATAGGGCTTGCCATGGTTGCATCAGCCAAAAGATATAGGGTAAAGCTTACAATGCCTGCCTGCGTTAGCATTGAGAGGAGAAGGATACTCGAGGCATTCGGTGCGGAGCTTATTTTGAGCCCATCAGATGAAGGGACGGACGGTGCGATAAGATTAGCGCACAGCATACTTTCTGAGGAGCCGGAGAAATACTTCATGCCAAACCAGTTCGATAACGGGGCTAACATCTTAGCACACTATGAAACCACAGGGAAAGAAATAGCGGAGCAGACAAGTGGAAGCATTACCCACTTTGTGGCCGGTATGGGAACTACAGGCACGATTATGGGTGCGGGCAAAAGACTCAAGGAGTTCAATAAAGACATAAAGATAATAGGTGTGGAACCTGTTGCAGGACACAGGATACAGGGACTAAAGAACATGTCAGAGTCCATTACTCCAAAGATATTCGACCCTAAAAAACTCGACGAAAGACATATAGTCAACGATGATGAGGCATTTGATACAACAAGAATGCTGGCAGTGAAGGAGGGTATATTTGCTGGGATGTCCAGCGGTGCCGCAATGTACATCGCCCTGAGGAAATCCAGTGAACTCAAGGAAGGTGTGATAGTCGTTATACTACCTGACAGGGGGGACAGGTATCTGTCCACATCTCTTTTTACATCAGTGTGTGCCAAATGCCCGCCATAATTTAGTGCATGATGTTTTCTTAAGCACTTCATAAGTAATTCGTGACATAATTACTGACTTATGACAATTTTGTTTAGAATAAAACATTATAATTTTTTAAGGATACAACCGTTGAGAATTAGTAATCTTCCAATGTCCCCCTTTGGAAAAGGTCGGCATGACCCGATTCCGAGGGTGTGAGTGGGTATTTGAGATATTTTAAGGTGAAGGCATAAGCAATGTTGCGAATAGATCGTAGATTGATTAAAAACTTTGATTGGGTAATGTTTTCGATTTCCATATTGATAGTCCTTATGGGAATTATGACAATATACAGTGCTACACGCCCCCTTGTAGCAGAAGAACATTCAGGGTTCTATATAAAACAGGCTTCGTGGCTCATACTTGGAATCATTGCCTTATTCTTAATTGTTAGCTTTGACTATGTATGGCTCAGTAGATTTTCACTTCACCTTTACATCGTGGGTATCATCCTCTTAATAACCGTCCTCATTGTCGGGAAAACAGGCATGGGTGCACAGAGATGGTTAAGTCTCGGCTCTTTATCCTTTCAACCATCAGAATTTTTCAAACTCATATACATAATAATGCTTTCACAACATTTAAGCATAACAAAAAGCCCTGTCAGCACAATTTCACTCTTACGGTTATTTTTTTCAATAGTATTCCTCCCCTTTATCCTTCTCATTAAACAGCCTGACCTCGGGACAGCATTAATAATCATGGCAATCTTTATCTCTTTGACACTCGCAAAGGGTCTCCACAAAAGGATAGCGGCACTCCTTGTTATTATAGGTTTAATATCTCTGCCGTTTCTCGGCAATATATTCTGGGGAGGACTCAAAGATTATCAGAAAAGCAGAATTGTTGCCTTTATTGAACCAGAGGTAGACCCGGAAGGAATAGGATATCATTTGAGTCAGTCAAAGATTACAGTAGGGTCGGGTAAGTTCCTCGGAAAGGGTTATATGCATGGAACACAGGGACCGTTTAGATTCCTACCTGAAAAACACACAGACTTCATATTCGCAGTCTTTGCAGAAGAGTGGGGATTTTTAGGAAGTCTTCTGCTTTTATCTTTCTATCTCATCTTAATACTGAGAGGGCTTGATACAGCGAGAAAGGCAAAGGATGACTTCGGAAAACTACTTGCACTTGGAATAATATTCATGTTTTTGATCTATTTTTTTATCAATGTCGGGATGACATTAGGCATAATGCCAGTCGTTGGAATACCTCTACCGTTTATGAGCTACGGAGGCACTGCACTCCTGTCAAATTTCATATCGATAGGGGTACTTATAAATATCAGGATGCGGAGGTTCGAACTCTTTCACTAAAGACATTTCTTTTGTTATAATTTTGTCTTACTATTCACTATTGACTGTTTTTAAACGGCGGTGTAGCTCAGTCGGTTAGAGCATGCGGCTCATATCCGCAGTGTCCGGGGTTCAAATCCCTGCACCGCCACCAAGCCCTTTAAAGTCACTGGGATTAAAAATTGTCGAACCTAAAGAAGAGGTACGTACAAATTAAAAAATAATTACTGCAAGAACTGATTTGTATAACATTTTGATTTTATTAATAATTCTTACTCTGGGCGAGATAACTCATTTAATCTTCTGATTACTAATGACTCTTTCTCAGAATCCCCAAGGGCATGATAACAGGTGGCAGTATACTGCAACGCTTCGCGTGAATCCGGAAACCTCAGGAAGTATTTCAGAGCTTCTTCATATTGGCAAAGGTTCATGTAGCTTAATCCCATACATTTAGCTAAAGGTTCGCTATCAGGGAAATGTTTCATTCCCTCGGAGAGTATCCGTATCGATTCCTTGTGTTCCCCCAGCTTTTGCTTGATAATTCCTAACCCCAGATATGCCCTATGGTTGGGATGATACGACAATGATCTTTCATACAACCGTTGAGCTACTTTCTCTTTTTCAGGTATGGCCTCAATTACTGCGTAATCACCATGGCTGAAAGTCATTGCAAGCCTTGAGAGAAAATCAGCGTGGCTTTCGTAAAGGTCTCTGTTATCAATAAGTTGGACCGCATCTGCAAACCCGGCAAGATGGCTGTAATAGTCGGATCTAAGCCTTTGACCGAAGGATAGGATTATATCCTGGGACAATCGAGGGTCCGACTCAAAGTACATGAGGTCCTCTATCCTCTTTAACCAGACATCATCGTTTAGCTTTGTCCTTAGTTTAAAGTCTTCATACAGGTCTGTGCCAGGGAAGATATCAAGGATGTAAAAGATCACGCTCATTGGCTTGATCTCGTGTATCAGGTCTATGGTCTCTTGAATGGTCTCATAGCTTTCTCCTGGTGATCCATAGATGAAATAGGCGCGTGCCAGAATACCATACATGGTAGTCAGGGCAAATGCCCTCTTGATATCATCGGTCTTGATCTTCTTGTTCAGCACATCTCTGATCTTATCCGATCCGCTTTCCACGCCGTAACTTATCTGGATACAGCCCGCCTTTCTCATCCAGTAAAGTATATCTTCATTCACATAATTTACCCGTGAGATAGCAAACCATGTTATCCTCAGGTTCTTTTCAATAATTTTTTTACAGATCTCAATCACGCGATCCTTTTTCATAGTAAAGGTATCATCTGAGACATAGAAGAAGGTAATGCCCTTGCGGTAGAGCTGTTCCATTTGTTCCACAAAATATTCCGGGGAATGGAATCTGACCTTGTGTCCCCAGAACCGCGGTGAACCACAGAAGGTACAGTTAGCAGGACAGCCGCGAGAAGAGGATAGGTGCTGAAAATCGAAGTATTTTGACGGCAGTGGCAATCGGTCCATATCCTGAATCACTTCAACATCGCCTGTTTTTACAACCTTCCCTTCCCTGCGGAATGCAATTCCCTTAATCTCGTTGATTCCCTCGTAGTTTTCCTCTTTGATACACCGGAGCAGATTAAGAAAGGTGTATTCACCTTCTCCCAGGACAGCGAAGTCGATTTCCTTAAAATGTGTCAGCAGATGCTCCCACAGAAAGGTCGTACCAATCCCACCAAATACAATTTTTACCTCTGGAAGGATTCGTTTTGCAATTCCGGCAATATCTATCCCGCCCCATCGGTTAGCATGTACAATGGAAAATCCAATCACGTCAGGCTTTTTATCTTTGAGTGTCTCCTCGATCTTGTCAGGCGTCTTGTTGATATTGTGCCAGTTCAATATTTCGACATCGTATTGATTCTCCTTTAAAAGTGCTCCTACGTAATAAAGACCGATTGGCACAACACGTGCATCCTCCGCATGGAGCCTGTCATCAAGACAATAGGGATAGATGAGGATTATTTTCAACCGATTCACCTCCGAACCTGTTACAAATTACCAGATAACCTTTTGAACTCTATTCTTTGTTTTTGGAGTTCATATATCCTTCTATAGCCCTCTTTGCAATTGGCGCTGCAGCCCCTCCACCATGCCCGCCGTGTTCCACAAATACCGCAAGTGCTATCTCCGGATTTTCAACAGGGGCAAAGGCGACAAACCATGCATGGTCTCTGAACTTCTCAGAAAGGCTTTGAGAGTCCCTCTTTATCGCCACAACCTGTGCCGTACCTGTCTTGCCGGCAATACTTATGATCTGTGACTTTGCAGTCCAGCCGGTCCCACTGGACTCATTTACAACGCCAGAAAGTCCTTTTTTAATGATTTCAAGTGTCTCAGGTCTTACCTTTGCCTTCCCTAAAATTATTGGCGGGGCGTCTTTAATCAATGTTGGCTTATATAGATTTCCACCGTTTGCTATTGCGCTTGTCATGACTGCCAGTTGCAGGGGTGTTGCAGCAACATATCCCTGACCTATTGCCGTGTTAAAGGTTTCGCCGAGAAACCAGGGAAGTTTCTTATTTTCAAGCTTCCATTTTGTGTTTGGTATCAATCCCTGTCGTTCTCTGCCAAGTTCAATGCCGGTCTTTCTTCCTAACCCAAGGCTCAAAGCATAATCATAAATTTTATCTATGCCGAGCCGTTTGCCGGCCTCGTAGAAATATACATCGCATGATTCTACTATTGCCCTGTGCATAGAAATTACACCATGTCCATGTTTACGCCAGCAGCCAAAATGCCACCTGCCATAGGTTATTCCGCCCCTGCAATCTACTTTTGTCGCAGGGGTAATAACTCCTTCCTCAAGTGCTGCGATTGCAGTGATAATCTTGAATGTCGAGCCAGGCGGATATTGGCTTTGCAGAGCTCTGTTAATCATGGGATTTTTTTTGTCATGAGTGAGGGCGCTCCATTCCTCATAGCTTATTCCTCTCGCAAAAAGATTGGGGTCAAAGGATGGTTTACTTAACATGCCGAGTACCTCTCCGGTAACAGGTTTAATAGCAACAAGTGCGCCGGCCTTTTCTCCAAATGCCATTTCAGCCTCTTTCTGGAGATTAATATCTACGCTCAGGATAATATCTTTTCCTTTTATTGGTGTTTTTTCCTGTAACAGTCTTATTTCCCTGCCGAGTGCATCAATCTCGATAACTCTCTTCCCCAGGGTACCCCTGAGTGATTTGTCAAAAAGCATCTCAGCGCCCCATTGCCCGATGAAAGCCTCTGGGGGTACATCTTTTAATGCAGGGTCTTTTGATTGGGATGGGTTGAGTTTTCCGAGATAACCTATGAGATGTGAACCAACATCTCCATAGAGATACTCCCTGCTAACCTCTACCTCGATAATAAGACCCGGGAAGTCAGATCGTCTCGATTCAATGTAAGCGACCTCTTTAAAAGAAAGCCCCTGTTTTAGCCTTACGGGGACAAAGGGGCTCAATCCCTTTGTGTTTATCTCTTGGAGTATTTCCTCGGCGGGAATGTTAAGGACATTTGAAAGTAGATAAACTTTCCCTTTATCGAATTCATCCGGGATTAAGGATGCATAGTAATAAGGGGAATTTCTTACAAGTGGGATGCCACTTCTGTCGAATATTATTCCTCGTGGCGCTGGTGTCGTTATTACCCTTAGTCTGTTGGCCTCGGAGAGTTTCCTGTATTCGCTGCCCTGTAATATCTGTAACTGCCACAGCCTCATGATGAGTAACAGAAAGGCACCAATCGCTATATAACATATTATCAGGATTTTTTCAGATTCTCTGTTAACCTTCATTCAATTTTTATTACCTCTGCTTTTACTGTGCATCCTTCGGCCTTAGTAATATCCCTAAGGGTGCATTTAACAGGGACTGTATGGCTACTATAAAGACAGCAGCTCCGATGCTAACCGGCGTTCTGTCAAAGATGCTTCTTAATAGAAAAATAATAGTGCTGTCTACTAAAGTCAGGGCTGAAATGCTGATAATGCCTAACAGAGGGGTCCATATGAAGACCCCCCTGTATACGAAAGATGAGAAATAACCAATAAGGCCCTTACTAAGGAGATTAGGGCCAAGAAATGCACCTGAAAGGCTGTCTTCAACTATTCCAATCAGGGAGCCGAAAAACATCCCTTTGACTTCTTTTTTCCTAATACCCGCGTAGTAGGCCAAAACAACTGTAAGGTTAGGAGTGACATCAAATATTGATATACTTCCCTGTATGATAAAAGTTAAAAAGATTATGGTTGTCCAGATGATATACGTCATTCTTTTTTTATTATTACTATCTCCTCAATTTTTGCTTTGTCTACAAAGGGAAGGATTTCTATGTCCTGGAAAAGTCCGATATCTTTTTTATTAACTTTTGACACATACCCGACAGGGATTCCCTGAGGAAACAGTGAATCAAGTCCTGACGTTATCACGGTATCACCCTTCTTTACCTCTTCTTCATAAGGAATATATTTCAACTGGCATTTTCTAAAGCCCGTGCCGGAGATTATACCCTCTGCTCTGCTCTCCTGAAGCCTCGCTCCTGCTGAAAAATTTATACCGGTAAGAAGAAGCAGGGATGAAAAAGAATCAGATACATCTGTAATTTTTCCGGCCAGGCCCCTATGTGTTATAGCTACCATGTCTTTTGTGATTCCGTCTCGAAGGCCTTTGTCTATGACCAGTATATTTGACCACTGGTCTGTACCTTTTGCAAGGATACGCGCAGCTGTAACATATCTGATCTCTCTTTCCTTAAGTGAAAGGAGTTCTCTGAGTCTTTTATTTTCAAAAATGACTTCCTGATACCTTTGTTGTTCCTTTAGTACCCTGATAAGCTCTGCTTTTAGTCTTGTATTTTCCTCTTCCCTGAGAAGCATCCTTCTGAACGGCAGGTTAATAGAGTCCTTAACAGAATTTTTTATTCGGTGAAAACCATTGAGTGTATTATTCAGGAATTTAAGGGGGATAAGAGGTCCCCTGTTACTCTGGTAAGTCATCAAACTTAAAGATGCGATGATAAAGATAAAAAGCAGAAGCCTTTTCTTAGGCATTACACGCTGAGAGCTACCCTTTTAAGTAGGTCAATTTCATCAAGCATCTTGCCAACTCCTCGGACAACTGCTGTGAGTGGATCCTCTGCTACTGTGACAGGGAGCCCTGTCTCTTCTCTTATGAGTGAGTCAATTCCCCTGAGGAGGGCGCCGCCTCCGGCAAGGACTATCCCTCTGTCTACAATATCTGCTGCAAGTTCAGGAGGTGTATTCTCAAGGATTACCTTAATTGTATCAAGTATTATGTTAACAGTCTCATTGAGGGCTTCACGGATTTCTGTTTCGTTAATTGTCAGGGTCTTGGGTATGCCGGAGATAAGGTCCCTTCCCTTTATATCCATTACAAGCTGCTCGCCGCCTGTATCATGAGCTGAGCCGATTGTATTCTTTATCAGTTCGGCGGTCATGTCTCCTATCATAAGGTTATATCTCCTTTTAATATAAGCCATAATCGCCTCATCCATCTTGTCACCGGCAACCCTTACAGCCTTACTGTAAACTACCCCGTCAAGGGATATGACAGCAACATCCGTAGTACCGCCGCCTATATCTACAATCATATTGCCTGATGGCTCGCCTACCGGCAGCCCTACCCCTACTGCAGCTGCCATGGGTTCCCCTATCAAATAGACCTCTCTTGCTCCTGACACCTGTGCAGCATCTTTTACTGCGCGCTGTTCAACCTGTGTGATACCTGAAGGTACCCCAATAATTACCCTGGGGGAAACGAAGCTTCTCCTGTTATGGACTTTTGTTATGAAGTATTTCAGCATCTCTCCTGTAGCGTCAAAGTCGGCTATAACTCCATCCTTCATGGGTCTTATTGGCACTATGTTGGCAGGAGTTTTACCGAGCATTCTTTTTGCTTCGGCTCCAACCGCTACAGGTTTTTTATCGTCTCTTCTTATCACAACTACGGAAGGCTCGTTACATACGATACCTTTTCCTCTAACGAATACAAGGGTATTTGCTGTACCAAGGTCTATAGCGAGATCATTTGAGAATAATCCAAGAAATTTATGGAAAAACATCATACCTCCTATTTTATCCGAGGTTCTTCTATCACAGCAGTTTTTGCAATCTCATCACCAAATCGCATCCCGTCCCTGCTCCCCAACAAAATAATGAATTCAAGAACAGAAATGATCGCTGTAAGTATCCATCCAAACCATGGTATCTTATAAAAAATTAGCCCGATGCCAAATATACTGTTCCTTAATATAGAATCTCTGAACGTACAGGGTGTATTTGTATCTACTGAGACGACCCTGAGTCCTATAAGTTTTTTCCCCAAGCTTCTCCCGTCAAAAAGGCCATCCCCTATTAAAAGATAGACAAGCCCTGCGAAAAAGCCAGCCTTTGGCACTATTTCTACTACTGCTGCGATGATGATGAAGTCAAGGATTTTAGCGACAGTTCTGAGAAGCAAACCTGCCCTTTTAAATTCCTCGGACATCCAAAATTTTAACAGAAAATTCCTTATTTTTTCAAGGCAAGCTCGGAAAAAACACTAAAGGTTTACTCCTTTTAGGTGTAAGACTTTTTGGGTGGTAGTTACATCCGATAGTACGAATTTGGTGAGCCGTGCAGGATTCGAACCTGCGACCCGCTGATTAAGAGTCAGCTGCTCTACCAACTGAGCTAACGGCCCACTTAAAAATAGTTTTCAGTTGTCAGTTTTCGGTGACAGGGAAACTAACAACTATTAACTAAAAACTAATAACTGCAAATTTCGTTAATCGAAATTTGCGTTTTGGCGCGCCTGAGAGGATTCGAACCTCCGACACTCGGCTCCGGAGGCCGATGCTCTAATCCACTGAGCTACAGGCGCACTCTTTTAGTTATCAGTAAACAGCTTTCAGTTGTCAGTTTAAAGTGATAGCAACTAATAACTGAAAACTAAAGACTGCTCATTCCGGTCTGCCTTGCAAAATGAGCTTGGGGTGAGTGAGGGGACTTGAACCCCCAACACCTGGAGCCACAGTCCAGTGCTCTAACCGTTGAGCTACACTCACCATTCAACAACAGCTATTAGTAATTAGTAAAACAGAAAGATAATTTTAAATCAAATTTAATTAATCGATTTTACTAATTATTATTCACTAATGACTTTTCACTGCAAATTTCGTTAATCGAAATTTGCGTTTTGGCGCGCCTGAAGGGATTCGAACCCCTGACCCACTGCTTAGAAGGCAGTTGCTCTTTCCGACTGAGCTACAGGCGCAAGATAAAATAGTAACCTGGTAAATTAGTGAGTTTCAGAGTAAGACTGACTGAAATTATAAGAACTCATAAGGGCTTATGTCAAGGATACGTAACCAAAAGCCGTCCCCTTATTTATTTTTTCTTCTCTGGAATTTTGTTTTCTTTCTCAATTTTTTGTGCTTATGTTTGCTTATTTTCTTTTTACGCCATTTTACAACATTCCCCACTCATTCACCTCCGTGTATATAAAGTAATTAGTAAGTAATTGTTATAGTAAACGTAATAAGTAGTGTTACATTGTCATTGCGAGCGATAGCGAAGCAATCTCTGACGTTGGGATTGCTTCGTCGCTCCGCTCCTCGCAATGACACCTTACTTAATGCGTTTATATTGGTAATCAGTAAAAAAGCATATATGGAGTTTCTAATGTTTACCCCGTTAGAAAATCCTACCATTTATAGCCCCATTTTCTTTCTAATGGGGTTTACTGATTCCGCATAATATATTCCGTGCCTGGTCCATGAATGCCTCGATCTGTATCTCTGTTGTAGGTGATTCTGTTCCCTCATAGGGTATACTGATGCAAGGAATGCCGAAATCCCTGCTTACACCTCTAAGAAGGGCGGTAACAATGGTACCCGGCATACACCCAAATGGCATAGCATTTATGATCCCGGAAGCTCCTTTTTCTATAAGATCAATACATTTTCCGATGCTTAAAATAGTCTCACCCTCAAATGATTTGTGCACATAAGGTGATGCCTTCTCGATTATCTCTTTGGTTTCAGGTTCTTTCAATGTCTTTAAAAATCCCTCAAAATACCCTGCTAATTTATGCTCTATCTTTTTTTGGAAAAACTTTTTCAAAAGAAAATTGATAACGGCAGACCTTTCCCTTTTTATCAATGCCTTTGTTAAGCCCATGTAGTTTACATAATAAATCCATTCCTCAACCGGCGCTAACCATACCTCGCCACCCAATGACTCAACCTTTCTTACAAGGTTCTCGTTAGAAAATTTGTGAGACCTGACGAATATCTCCCCTATTATTCCAATAAGAGGTTTTCTGTCTTTGTGCCTGGGAAGGTTTTCAAAGTCTTTTCTTGTATCCTTCAGGATTTTTTCTAAATTACCATTATTGCTCTTTAAGGAATGATATAACTTTTGCAGATAATTTTCATATAGCCCATCCGCAGACCCTTTATGTTTTTCGTATGGTCTTACCTCGTGGAGGCATTTGTTAAGAAGTTCGTAAGCAATGATACCTCTCCATGCATGCATCGTAAAATCCTTGCCGACAATTCCAAGGTCGCTGTAAAAGGTTGTATCCT
>Ga0154888_1037_pt2 | contig 30554 bp, 31 predicted proteins | sample Rifle2008BG19ft_FD_105860 | JGI IMG/M metagenome (GOLD analysis project Ga0154888, IMG submission 105860) | Thermodesulfovibrio sp. RBG_19FT_COMBO_42_12
TAACTGTGTATACTGGGAACCAAAATCAAGGACGAGGATCTTATCATCAGTCATAAATATCTGCAATGGAAGAAACCAGAGCACAGGTTACGGATTTAAAAAATCTGTGTTCTGTTATCTGTGTTCTGTGTTCTTTCTTTGTTACCATTCAGGCCTATAATTCGGGGCTTCCTTTGTCACGATGACATCGTGAACATGGCTTTCTCTCAAGCCTGCATTGGTAATCCTTATAAATTTTGCCTTCTTTCTGAGATCCTCAAGCTTTCTGCAACCACAGTACCCCATCCCTGAACGCAATCCCCCGATTAATTGGTGGACGCTCTGAGAAAGGGGTCCCTTATGTGGGACTCTGCCTTCAACACCCTCAGGTACAAGCTTTGCTGGTTTCACACCTGACTGCAAATATCTATCCTTCGAACCCTGCTCCATTGCGCCGATAGACCCCATTCCCCTGTATTCTTTATAACTACGGCCCTGGAAGAGCACCAATTCTCCCGGAGATTCATCTGTACCTGCAAAGAGGCTGCCTATCATTACAGAATGGGCACCTGCTGCAAGCGCCTTTGTAATATCCCCTGAATATTTTATTCCGCCATCCGCAATAACAGGCACTCCATGTCTCTTTCCTACAGTATAACAGCTCCTTATTGCTGTAATCTGTGGCACACCGGCTCCTGCTATTACCCTCGTGGTACAGATCGAGCCAGGACCTATACCGACCTTTATTGCATCCGCCCCTGCCTTTATAAGGTCGGCAGCAGCCTCTGAGGTTGCAACGTTGCCTGCGATTACATCAACGTCAAATTTCCTTTTTAACATTTTTAGCATAGAAATCACCGCGTCGGTATGACCATGGGCAGTATCAATCACAATCACATCAACTCCCGCCGTTACCAGTAGTTCCGCCCTGTGAACAGAAGCTTCACCTGTGCCCACTGCTGCTCCAACGCGAAGCCTTCCAACACTGTCCTTACACGCATTCGGATATTTTTTCCTCTTTTCTATATCTTTAATGGTTATCAGGCCTTTTAAATTATTCTCCTTGTCAACTATGGGAAGTTTTTCTATCTTGTATTTGTGCAGGATTCTCTGTGCCTTATCAAGGGTTGTACCTACCGTGGATGTGATAAGATTCTCCTTCGTCATCACATCACAGACTTTCTTAGATAACTGTGTTTCAAACCTTAAATCCCTGTTTGTAAGAATACCGATAAGCTTCCCCTGTTCCGTAACAGGGACACCTGATATCCTGTACTTTTCCATTAGAGACAACGCATCTGAGATAGGTGCATTCTTTGAAATCGTTATCGGATCCAATATCATGCCACTTTCGGATTTCTTTACCTTGTCCACTTCTGTTGCCTGTTTTTCGGGATCCATAGCCCTGTGTATGATTCCGATCCCGCCCTCACGGGCTACGGCTATTGCAAGGTCGGTCTCTGTAACGGTATCCATCGCAGCGCTTACTATAGGAATATTGATCCTTATATTTCGTGTAAGCGCGGTGGTTAGGTCAACTTCTCTTGGGAGGATATCTGATTTAGCAGGCAAAAGAAGCACATCATCAAATGTTAAGCCAGTCTCAGTTATGTCCCTAAACATCTTTAACCTCTTAAATTTTAATTAATTTTAACATTTTAATACCTCATAAAACAATTGGATAAACATTTTCCCATCCCGTTGACAGCATTATTATTTTTTTTGTATTTTGCCGCATCTTTTTTCTCTAAAAAGGAATGTTAACCTGTTTAGGAAATATTTCTTTTGACAGAGTCTCCTGTTATGACCTAAAATAAGTTGGTATAGAATTTGCTATTATAGATATCAAGATTTAAAGATCAATTTATGAAAGGGGGTGAAGAACAGTGAGATTTACGATTATCATATTAAGCTTGCTGATAGCAATTGCCTTTGTTGGGAGTTCTATAGCAAGTCCTCCGGGTAAGACAGTTGAGTATGCAGGTGGAGATCAGGGGAAAATCATCTTCAATGGTAACACACATGGTCCAAAACAGGGTATGAAATGTAATGACTGCCATCCAAAGCCCTTCACTATGAAAAAGGGTACATTCAAGATGTCAAATGAAGATCACGGCAAGCCTGTTTTCTGTGGAAAATGCCATGACGGGAAAGAACATAACGGAAAGGTCGTGTTTTCACAGTCCGATGAGAAAGATTGCGGAAAGTGCCATAAGAAGGAAGAAGTAAAGGAAGAAGTAAAGGAAGAAGTAAAGGAAGAAATAAAGAAACAATGTGAAGAAGAGAAGAAGTAAAAATAAAGGGGTGCGTAATTTTCATTACGTACCCCGCTAAATCAAATTTATTATATTAAACCTTCGTCAGCCACGATTTATATTTCTCATTCCTGCCCCTGACAATTTCAAAGAATATTGATTGCAACCTTTTTGTTATCTTCCCCGGCCTTCCCGTACCGACTATCCTCCCGTCAACTTTGTTTATAGGAGTTACCTCTGCGGCTGTACCTGTGAAAAAAGCTTCGTCAGCGATATACACCTCGTCTCTTGTAAACCTTTTCTCTATAATCTTGATACCCTCGTCATTTGCTATTTCAATTATGCTATCTCTCGTTATCCCTTCAAGTATCGAAGTAAGAGGCGTGGTCTTCAATACTCCATTTCTTACGATAAAGATATTCTCACCGCTTCCCTCTGACACATACCCTTCGGTATCAAGTAAAAGGGCTTCATCATATCCACATAAGATTGCCTCTTTTTTGGCAAGCTGCGAATTTACATAATATCCACAGACCTTACCTCTTGCCATATTTGCATTTACATGATTCCTTATAAAGGATGAAGTCTTGACTTTAATCCCGTTTTTAAGCCCTTTGTCTCCGAGGTAAGATCCCCATGACCATACAGCAATAGATACGCTGACCGGGTTTTCTTTTGGATAAAGACCCATGGCGCCGTAGCCTATATAAACAAGTGGCCTGATATAGCATTCCCTGATCTTATTTACTCTTATGGTTTTGATTATTGCATCCCTGATCTCTTCCTTTGGGTATTGAATATCCATTAAAAAAATACGGGCTGAATTGAAAAGCCTATCGATATGCTCATCGAGCCTGAATATCGCAGGGCCTTTCTTGGTTTCATAACATCTTATCCCTTCAAAAACACCGAGACCATAGTGCAGGGTATGGGTCAGTATATGTACAGTGGCATTATCCCAATCTACAAACTTACCATCCATCCATATCTTTTCTGTTTTTGGAATCATAATTTTTTATTTATACCAGTATACCTTATGTATTGTCAATCACATCTTTTCAGGAGCGGTTACCCCGAGTATCTCAAGACCATCCCTAAGAACAATCCTGATAGCCCCGCATAATGCAAGCCTTGCCCTGCTTAGTTCAATATCATCGCTGACAACCCTGTATTTATTATAGTAAGGATGAAACATGCCTGAGAGTTCCTGAAGGTAGAATGTGATCCTGTGAGGCTCGCAGGCATTTACAGCTCCTTCAAATATCATCGGATATAAAAGGAGTTTTCTGATTATCCTGAGCTCCTCATTAGCAGACAATAGCTTGATGTCTGTATCATAGAGGCTGTCTGTATTGATCTCTTTTTCTCTTGCATGCGCAAATATGCTGTTTATCCTTGCATTTGCATATTGGACATAAAAAACAGGGTTTTCTGATGACTGGGCCTTTGCTACCTCGAGGTCAAACTCAAGGTGACTGTCAGGTCGTCTTGTAAGGAATATAAATTTTGTTGTATCCGGGCCAACCTCATCCATGACCTCTCTTAGTGTCACGAACTCACCTGCCCTTTTTGACATCTGGACAGGCTTCCCGCCTCTCAGCAGGGTAACCATCTGCACAAGTAAAACCTTCAGTTTTTCTTTAGGGTAGCCAAATGCCTCGATGACAGCCTGAACACGCTGAATATATCCATGATGATCCGCACCCCATATATCAATTATTTCATCATATCCCTTTTCTATTTTTCCCCGGTGATATGCAATGTCAGAAGTAAAATATGTATACTCGCCGTCCTGCTTTATAATAACCCTGTCTTTATCATCTCCAAAAGCATTTGATTTAAACCATGTGGCTCCATCCTTTTTGTATATAAAACCCTTGGTCTTAAGATCTTCTATAGTCTTGTCCACATCTCCATTTTTGTAAAGATCTCTTTCGCTCTGCCAAACATCAAAAGTGATACCAAAATCTCTTAAATCATTTTCTATGCCGGCTAATATGTTCTTGTAAGAATAATCAATAAAAAAATCTGATACCTCGTCAAAACCTGCCTTTAAATATTTATCGCCATATTCCTTAATTATTGAATTTGCAATCTCCTCTATATAGTCGCCCCTGTATCCTTCCACCGGAAACGAATATTCTACCCCGTGCAGTTGCTGATAGCGGGCAAAGACTGATAGGCCGAGGAGCTTTACCTGTTTGCCTGCATCGTTTATATAATATTCACGCTCTACATTATAACCAGCAGCTTTCAGCAGATTAGACAGTGCTTCACCTGTAGCGCCACCCCTTCCATGTCCTAAATGGAGCGGGCCTGTAGGGTTTGCACTGATGAATTCTATCTGGACCTTTCTGCCTTTCCCAAAATCTTCTCTCAAAAATCTGCCTTTATACTCAATCAATTTTTTTAACTCCGAATACAGATACTCTTTTGAGAATGTAAAATTGATGAATCCAGGGCCTGCAATATCTATTTTTTCAAAAAAAGTTTTATTTTTTATAGAATCGACAATATCTTCTGCTATCTTTCTTGGAGGTTTTTTCAGTATTGCTGCGAGTGACAACGCCACAGGCATTGCCAAATCACCCATGGACTCATTAGGGGGTACTTCTACCTCGATAGAAGGGATTGACTCTATCCCAAGTGCTTTAAGTGAATCCTTAATTATCTTTATAATTTCTTTTTTCATGGAAATAAACCCTGTTATTGTGTAAATAATTATAATCGTACAGGCTGAATTTACGTATATCAAACATCTGTTCAGGAGTTTTAGGCATATAGTTCATTGCAATAACAGGGTAAAGTTTAAACAGCGTGTGTATTCAAAGTCAACAAGTTGGTGGTTAAATGCTCATCTCCTGCTTATCATCTGAGCCTGTTGCAAGAGTTATTGATTTTACATGCAAATCAAAAGATGAAGACACTGCAAATAAGAGCATAGGTCAAGTATTTATTTATAGGTGAAATCTATCTTTCACTTTGTAACTCTCTTATCTAACACCTTTCTTACTTTTCGTAAAAGCTCATCTGGTAAAATAGGTTTTGGAATGAAATTAAACCTTTCTTCTACAATGTTCTTTTTATAGATAATATTTGCATCGTATCCACTCATGAAAATGGCTTCAATGTCAGGTCTTACCATTTTTATCTCATCATATACCTCTTTGCCATTCCTTTTTGGCATGATCACATCAAGGATAAGGAGCTGGATTTTTTCTCTATTTTCATAAAATACCTGTATTGCTTCTTCACCATCTTTAGCCTCAAGCACGGTATACCCAAACCCTGTAAGAATCTCTCTGATTAATTCTCGTACCTGGGCATTATCCTCTGCCAAGAGGACTGTCTCGGTGCCTCTCTCTATCATCGGAAGAATTGCTTCTTTTTCCTCCTCAATGGTTGATTTAATCAACGGAAGGTATATCTTGAATATGGTTCCCCTGTCAGGCTCACTATATACATTGATATAGCCATCATGTTGCTTCACTATTCCGTACACCATAGCAAGCCCCAGGCCGGTGCCTTTCCCTACCTCCTTGGTAGTGAAAAACGGCTCGAATATCTTTTCTCTTGTTTTCTCATCCATGCCTGTCCCCGTGTCCTCTACGGATAAAAGGGCATAATGGCCAGGCTTGTTAAAACCGTGTCGCTTAATGAACTCATAATCGAGTTGCACACATTCTGTTTTTATAGTAAGACTTCCTCCTTCAGGCATGGCATCCTGCGCGTTTGTGGCAAGGTTCATCAATACCTGATCTATCTGACTACTATCTGCCATGACCGTTATATCCCTATCGGTAAGAATAACAGACAGCTCTATATCCTCTCCAATAAGCCTGGACAGTAATTTTTCCAGTCTTCGTATAATCTCATTTAGATTCACCAGTTTAGGGCTGATGATCTGTTTTCTGCTAAAGGTAAGGAGGGCTCGTGTAAGATTGGCAGCCCTTTCTGCTGAGGTTAATATGTGGCTTATATAAGACCGCGAGAGATCATCTTTTTCTTCCATCTTCAAGAGGGTTCCAAAGCCTATGATTGCTGTCAGGATATTGTTAAAGTCATGTGCAATGCCTCCTGCAAGTTGACCAACCGCTTCCATTTTTTGAGCTTGCAGGAGTTGTATGTGAGTTAACTTTAACTCCTCAAGGATCCGATCTAATTCGATATTTCTCTCTGTCAAGTCTGCACGGGAAATCTCAAGGTCGGACATAATCTTTTTCAAAAATGAAATGTCACGAAAGGAATAGAGATATCCAAAAATTTTACCTGTCATATCTTTAATAAGGGAAGCACTAACAAGAGCGGGTATGGTCTGGCCGGTAGCATTAACGATTGTTGTCTCAATATTAAAAATATTTTTGTCTGTGTCCAGGGCTTGTTTTACGACACACTCGGTCTCGCAGATTCCACTCTTCAGTACATCTTTACAATACATCCCGATGGCCTCACGGGATTTAAAACCCGTTATTTTTTCTGCTGCCAGATTAAAATAAAAAATACGCATTTGTGGATCTGTGATAAAAACAGCATCCGGGAGAGAATGAAGAATAGTCGATGCACTAATATCCCTGGTCCAAATATCGAAATCTTTTGTTATGTTGATCATAACTATTTAGCTCTTCGCACAACGCTCTGCTATGAACTTACATATATGATCACCTTTAGAACGACATGAAGCTTCCGCAGAAATAAAAGTCCCTATTCCTTCCGGATAGCGAGGGCCGTAAACAAGATCCATATAAGAAGCTGTACAAGCACTGAACATATAGCAGCGGCCGTGAGGCTGTATACCGTATTCTTCAAGATAACGACCAGGATCATAGGCATTCTTTACAACCGTAACTAATTTCTGCCCTGGCAAGAGTTCTTCTACCCCAATAAAACCAATACCAAAAATATTAGTAACTGCCACGAGGGCATACACTTCATCCTCTAAAGATTGAATCATGGGAAGAATATGCTCGCGCCAGTGCATTGATGTTCGTATTCCGTGAAAGGTATGGTATCCACACTCGAGCACGGCATTATACAATTTCTTTTCTACAATTTGAGCCGTCTTGAAATCTACTGCATTGATAACACGAGAAACTACCTTGAAAAAAAATTCATTGTAATTCATGGCCGCATATACCCCAAATGCCGCCATAATCCCTCTTTCATTACTTTCAATGGGTAGCCGCGAAGCAATTTCTATTACTTTCTTGCTGTCAATAGCCATTAGTTGACCACCGACACAACAAACTCACATAGATCGTGCCCTGTAATCATACAATGTTTTTCTTCAACTATATATTTTTCCACTGTTTGACCATATACCGCTCCCAGTATTCCGCTTATGAAGCCGCATGTTAGATGACAAACCGGCGTCTTTCGCCTTCCATATTTCGCCAGCCAGCCGGTTACATAGTAAGAAGAATCAGCGTAAACTACACCACCAAACTCATTCAATCCTGAAAGATCCAGCCTGCCAAAACCCATAATCCGATATAAATCAGCCGCAGCATCCATTTTTTCGCGTACAGTCTTACCCTCTAAATAATTTGATATATAATTATTGAAATTTGCGTAAAACTCTTCTGTTGCAACTCGGATAATTATCTCTCGTGCATTAACTTCCTCCATTTCTTCAAGTGCTTTTACCAAACCGCAATTATAATGATGACAGTGTAACGATACCATGACACCGTCAAGTTTTATAATGTTTTGATCCGGTGCAAAAGAGACTTGCATAATAAATAAATTATACTATATTTAATCACATTACTAAAATGATTTCCCATCCTCTTCCTCATCCACATATGCCCTTTTCTTTTTCAGGAGTCTAATAAAACCATACACTGTAGCCAGGGCGGCAAGGAAAAAGAGTATCGTATAGATGTGTTGGCTTACATATGAAAACCATGAATATCTTCTTTTAAGGTGAGCAATCCACTTGTTCTCCAGTTCGGAAGTACTAACTAAAAGACCTTTGCTGATGGAATCATCTGCGGAATATCCTTGTTTCAGATATTCAAGTACCTGTAAAACACCCTGTTCCCGGTATTCACTTACTATGTATTCCACTATGCTTTTGCTTTCCTCATAAGCAAGAATCAGAGACTTTTCGTCATCAGGAAATCTTGTGAGATTTCTTATGCTTATCATGCTATCAGACACAGCGGCTTTTGCAAGTGTCCCTTCCCCGCTATCTAATATAATCTCTGCAATACCTCCGCTTGCCCACTGGCAGACCCCTTCATCAAGCCATCTGGGCAGGTTCTTACTTTCTATATTGCGGTGTAAAAGGATATGACATAACTCGTGTTTGAGCGTAGACCCAAGGGTAAACGGCTTGACATAAACCCTTGAGGTATCGAGCACAATAAGATTTTTGTCCGGTACAGCAAATGCAACAACTATATTGCTTTCTGTCATTTTCCTGAAGGCATCTCTATCCTTAACTAAAATTATTTCAGGTCTGAAGTCAACTTCCCATTTGAGTGTCCACACAAGTTCACTCTTAATATCCGGATATATTTTCTCAACCTCTTTAGCTATTTGCCTTAATGGTCCTTCGAAAAAGATTATAACCTCCTTCGTTTGAAGCGTTTCGGTTCCGGCATAAAGTGGATTGAATAAAACAAGGATGAGAAATAAGGACAAAAAAATGGGCAGTCTTATCTCAATTCCTTTCATTCCCACTACTCTATACGCCGCCACAGGCGGTCGGCATCAAGGTTTTTATTGTTGTCCTATTTTTCTTATCTTTATGCCCACTGGTATTTACTTATGCTACAACTTCCACTTAGCAGAAAGATAAACGTCTCTAACACTTTTGGCTTTATTTTTTGCCCATGATTCCAAACCCATTTTCTTTATCAAGCACAGATTAAATACTTTAGTATTATGCCAAACTATATTTGCCATGTCTGCGTATGGGTGAAGGTGATCGCATGGAAATTCAGAACAATCACAACAAAATTTGATGCCTTTCTTTTCAGTGCATGGATAAACATTGCAGGGCATAGGGAGATGGGCGCATTTACCAGCTTCATCGTGACATCCTTTACAAACTGCCAGTTCCACAGGAATTTTTAAATGTTTTGAAACCATAGCCTGGATTTCCCGATCTTCATTTGCTAAGTATAAATAGCACTCGAAGCAAGGTAATCCACAGGGGGCTGTCATCTGTTCATAATCCATTATTTCCTCCTTTTATCAGAGCATAACGAGTCTGTAGAAAAAGTCCTTTATGATCCAAATCACCGAAATTTTGGAGGTCTCTTACCTCTTCTACGATCCGAGATCGTTCAACACAGCTCATTCTATGCATTCGATTTTTGCTCGTTCCCTCAGGAATTTTCCAGCCTGGGGTTTTTCTACAGCCTCAACGATAAAAGTCAGCGGTGGCTATCAGCCATCCGCTGGAATGAATTTTTAGCTTTTGTCTATTTTATCTTTCATTCGACGTTCCTCATCCGTATTAGGGAACCGTCTTGTATTCACATTCTCGAAATTACAATGAAACATGTATCGTTCATTAAAATGCCAGTCCATGAAAAACGGTCGTTCCATATATTCTTCCTTATGCTCATTTAAGTAAGCCCAAATATCATACAAATAATAAATACATAGCATAAGAGTCCTTTGTAATTCAGAAGAAGGCCATATAATCCCTAACAATATAGCTTCCATAAAGTTAAGCACTTCATTTACCGAAATGGCCTTTGGGTCGCGAACATCTAAATGCGTGTAATAGTCTCTAATATCCTTCGCTTTTTCTAACTGCTGCCAGAACTTGCATCCTCTGTCTACAGTGAAGTTGTACGCATACTTTAAGAATACGGCATATCTTTCTAATACAGGCTGGTAACGAGGTTTCTCCTTAATGATTCCTCGATTATCTAAGAAACGTTCCTTCTCTTGAAGAAAAATGGCAACTTCATATGGGATATTCAGCACTGTAACTAATAAAAGTTCTGATGAGTAACGAACAAATGTTTCAAACCCACTCCAAAAAGTAAGTACAATAGATGGATAGAACCTAATGTCTCCTCTTTTATCTTTCTTGTCATGGTAAGCGATGACACTATCTTTAAATAGATTAAACCCTGCTTCGAATAATCGAGTAGGAACATCTGAATTCCTGGTCAGTACGTGAAGACTATCTTCGCCTTCGGGACATAGTCTCGTATATCGGTGTACTGAAGACCCCTCCCAATATATATCCTTCATATAGTCAAAGTTGAGACCATAAACCTTAAATAATCTTTCATTGGGAAATTCACGAGGGACAAACCCATCTTCGTCAGGTTCAGGGTGTAAAAGGCTATTAATTCCTTCTTCAAATTCTTCAATATCCATTTGCCATTCCCTATTCTTTTAAAGCTAATGGCGGAGTTGAGCATCGGCACGAGCCTGCGTACGCCGGAGGCGTACAATGCTGGTGAAGTGATGTGCGATCGAGCGATTTGATGTGCGGCGATATTTCTTTATTTATTATTATTTTCATTTACTTTTTTTTAGCCGACCAGCAAAGAGCTGGACTGAGCGCAAGCTCAGCTCCGCCGATGGGCGGGACGGATATAATATTTCCTTTCTATTCCTTAATTGTCCCGCCCCATCGCCCAAATTAACGGGCGGCTATTCGCCGTCCCGTTGAATGACTCGTTAGATGTTTCTTTGATTCAAATTTCAGGGGATATTTTTCGGGATTTTCGAGGTTATCAATTTCAAGGTCAACATCCAAGTCAGGCCAATATAAATGATAGCCATGAAGCAATTGAACGTTTTGTATGGAACTCAATGTCTGGTTTTTAAAATATGGATAATCCTTATAGCTTAGAAAATGTTCTTTTTCTTTTACGTACAGCCATATACCGAAAGGTGTTATATTTTCAACGCTTACTGAAATGTCTTTGCCATGCTTTAATGATTTCATTTTTATGCTCCTCAACAATTTTTTGAATTTCATTCAATCTTCTTGGGTTCAACCCATAAGATACAGCTAATGATATTATGGGTTCTATCCAAAATTTAGCTTCTCCATCCACACATGTTACATGGATATGGATTCTATCCTCCTCATTTGAAAGGAAATAAAATCTATACCCTTTTTCCCTGAAAATTGAAGGGCTCATCTGCTCTAAATTTAAAACAATTTATTGATTTTTGCAATCTGAAATCTGGTCTATTGCAGTTAACGAGTCTGTAGAAAAAGTCCTTTATGATCCAAATGACCGTAATTTGGGGGGTCTTCTACCCCTTCGGCGATCCGAGATCGTTCAATACAGAGCATCCTACGCATTCGTTTTTTCTTGACCTGCCAAAAATATTTTATCAAGTGGCTTTTTCTACAGCTTCAACGTGCAACATAAGGGGCGCGGAGCCGCAACGGGGCGGAGCGTCCCGCTATGAGATTGTTATGCCTTGTTTTTTTTTACCAAATAGGTAATAAGTGAAGCACACATACCTACAATCAATTCTGCTTCTTCATAATCTGCTCTCTGCCTTCCCTAATGTGACGCGCATTTTCAGAGGCGTAACCCCATGCTTTTTTTACTGCTTCATCAAGTGGCGGCGGAATTAACCCACTATATCGCTTTAAAATATCTCCTAATGTTGCTTTCTGGTCACCGCATATATCTCTTGCGACACACTCCAATGAGGCCATTGAGTGTTGAATGGCTCCTGTTATATCCGGCTCAGGACGACGGGACAAGTCTCTCACGGCCTCATGTATTTCATTGTTTGCTGTTAGACGCCGTGTTCCTTCAAGTGCATTTTTTGCATTATCGACAACTGCTTCAAATGACTCAGGTCCTCGTGTTTCTATTGATCCGTCTTTGAGTTGCCATCCAATCCCATTTTCAATTAAATACCCGTTAAGTTCTTTCTGATATTTTTCTATTTTATACAAATAGGGAGCCTTTTCCATTGATGCATATATCCCCTCAGCAATATCATACACTCTATACCATTCACAATTGTCGATTAATTGATGAACCTCATCATCAATGTTTGGATACTCTGACCAATTATTTCTATCTGGCCTTTTCTTTAGTATGGCGCATACAAGAGAACGTAATGAACTTGGCCTGTACCCACATTCATATGCCAAATCAATTAGCACACCACGAAATTCATACGGGGCATCATGACGAACCGATATTTCAATTTCGGTTGGACTATGGAACCCGTGTCGTTTTGAAAAAGATTCTTCGTTAAATTCCTTATAATGCATAACTTTTACTATACCTTTTCTTTATCAATTTCATGTTTAAGTTTTGAAATAAGTTGCGGCGATATCAATTTCATCTGGTCGCCTTCAAAAAAATCATTTTTGAGACTATTGCAGATCCAGCAAGACTTTACAATATTCTTTAATTCATAACCTTGATCATTCTGTTTGCGGTCAATTGTCATCCATCTTATGACCTGATGCTTTGGACTACGAAAGAATCTCTTAAATTTACTTATCTCAAAATTATTGCCTTCGTATGAAAGTAAAAAATCCCTAATTGCCAGATATTCATTCAAGCTGCTACCGCAATAAAAACAAGCATCCAGCTGGCTATGCCACCAAATTTCTAATGATTCAGCCGTCAAGTCGAAAGAAATTCCTCTTTTCTGTGCACCTTGTCGAAGTATCGGAATGGCGCCTTTGCCAAATCTGTAGTAACCCCGATCTTGCGCTTTACCAATGGCTTTGCTAAGAGCAGCTTTACCTTTATCCGTTTTTAAGTGTGCAGCAGCTTTTTCCTTGTTGCATTTTTTGCAATAGGAATGAAATCCGTCTTTATTCCTAAAGTTTTGGTGGAAATCGGATACTGGCTTTTCAAGATTGCATCGTACACAGAGTTTAGTATTCATTGGCCTAACAATTTAATTATATAGTTTTCACTAGTGTATCGGAATTGAAGGGTAAATTCAAGGCGGTATTGGCGGAAAATGCACTGCTTTTTTATGATTGTCTAACTGGATAATGCCACTTTAGAAGTGTTACTAAGAAGTGTATAAGTAAGGCATCATTAATTGAAAAATCTCCCCTATCCCCTGGTTTCGCCTCGGCGAATCCGCCTGAGTGCGGAAAAGAGGGGTATGATTCCTCCCTTTAGCAAAGGGAGGTGAGGAGGGATTTTATAATCAATGTCTTCATACTTATGACCGTATTAGTAATTTGTACCGTTTTCCTTTTTAAGCTGGCAGTTTTGTTTCTCTGCCTGTTGCACCAGGTAACCCCGTTGGAATTTTCCTACGGGGTAAAGAGTGATTCAAAAACTCAGAGTTAACCCTACTCGCCGACATAATAAATCACTCCAATCCCGCCCCATTGCCCCCAACCACAGTCGTCATATCTGTCGATAAACTCTATATGCTTATAGTCAATCTTGATCTTGTTCCATAATTTATCAACCTTGCACTTGGGAACCTTCGGATGTGGAAGAATATCGTGAAAGACTATGAGACCGTTGTTTTTCACTAAAGGCGAATACAATCTCCAGTCTTTTTTTACGCCTGAAAATCTGTGATCTCCATCAATAAATAAAAAATCTATTTTTCTACCTTTTAATATTTTTATTAGTTCTTCTTTTGTTGCACTATCTTGAGAATCTTTTCGGAGGAAATATAGCCTCTGATTTTTCCTTTTATACTTTTTAAACTTTTTAATCTCCTTAATTGTATAGCCACCCCCAAAAGGACCTCCGGGCAAATCGATACTCACGATAGTAGCATAAGGCTCGGCTATCTTGCACCATACATAAAATGTTCCGCCTTTGGCTGTCCCAATTTCGACTATAGTTTTTAATTTTCTTCTTTTAAGAAGACTGACTAACGGAGAAAACTCCGATACTTTTTGAATCGCTCTTTTTTTTACTGCGATTTTGGCGAGTCTTCTTGCATTCATTTCAAATCAAGTACTTTTTTATATATAAAATTACTGCTGACTTAATTTCATCTGAAAATACATTTAATTATATCAAACTTTAACACGTTAGAAAGCCTCACTTTTTAAAGCCCCGCCCTTTCTAACGCGGGGCACCTCTAAAGGTTACACTTACATGCAGCAATTCTCGGTGAAAACATCGGGAGATTGCTTCAGGATAAGGCCCTTCGCAATGACACACTACGAAAACTTTATTCGTCATTGCGAGCGGAGCGAAGCAATCTCAAGGGTTTTAAAATTCACCGAGAATTGCTGACTCACCTATATAGATTTTTGTTGAATCTTTGTTCTAATGCTATAATAGTTACAATTGAGGGTTTTAATGTAATAGGTAATTTACGACGATAGGAGAAAAAAATGAGGACCCTGAGGATTGCCCTTTCACAGATTAATCCTACTGTAGGAGATTTTGAGGGCAACGTTTCAAAGATTGTTGACTATATTGAAAAGGCAAGAAGGGTTAATGCTGACATAGTTGTATTTCCTGAACTTGCAATAACAGGCTATCCTCCTGAGGACTTACTGTTAAAACCCGAGTTCATACAAGACAACCTTGATGCCCTTAAAAAAGTCCAGAGAAATGTGGGTGATATAACCGCAGTTGTTGGCTTTGTTGATAGAAAAGATGATATCTATAATGCTGCTGCAATAATATATAACAAAACACTTATTGATACTTATCATAAGATGTATTTACCAAATTATGGTGTATTTGATGAACTTCGTTATTTCCAGGCAGGCACAAGATGCTCTATATACAGGATTGGGGATGCCTGTATAGGTGTCAATATATGTGAAGATATCTGGTTCCCGGAAGGGCCTACAAGGATGCAGGCACTCGCAGGAGCCGAGTTGATTATAAATATAAATGCATCCCCGTATCATATCGGCAAAAGAAGATTCAGAGAGAACATGCTTTCTATAAGGGCCTCTGACAGTATGGTCATAGTAGCTTATCTCAATACCGTTGGAGGACAGGACGAACTCGTATTCGCCGGCAACAGCATTGTTATTGACCATAATGGCATGGTAGTCGCCACGGGAAAACATTTTGAAGAAGACCTGATCATTGCCGACCTGAACCTCGATTCTGTGACGATGGGAAGGCTTCATGCCCCTCGCAGGAGACAGGAGGCGATTAAACTTGAAAAAGGGACTGTTGAAGAGATTACCATCCCGGTCAAAGAAAGACCGCATGAGACAAAGGCAATCCCATCTCCTCCATCAATGGATGATAAGGCTTTGGAACCTCTGCAAGAGGTCTACATGGCGCTTGTACTTGGTTCATGTGATTATGTCACCAAGAATGGGTTCAAAGGTGTTGTTATAAGCCTTAGCGGTGGCATCGATTCCTCACTTGTGGCATCTATTGCGGTAGACGCACTTGGTAAAAAGAATGTGACAGGTCTTTTTATGCCATCTCCGTATACATCGGGAGAAAGCAAAGAAGATGTCCATGACCTTGTAAGTAATCTTGGGATTAAGTTAATAGAGGTGCCTATTGATAGCACATTCCATAGTTATCTCGATGCCCTGAAAAAGGAATTTCAAGGCTTGCCGGTTAATACAACTGAGGAGAATATTCAGGCAAGGATAAGAGGTAATATCCTTATGGCATTCTCCAATAAATTCAGATGGCTCGTCCTGACAACCGGGAACAAATCAGAGTTGAGCGTTGGATATGCAACGCTTTATGGTGACATGGCAGGTGGTTTTGCGGTAATAAAGGATGTGCCAAAAACAATGGTATATGAACTCTGCAGGTGGAAAAATGATAAAGAAGGCAAAACCATTATACCTGAAAGGATATTCCGGAAGGAACCTTCAGCAGAACTTAAGCCTGATCAGAAGGATTCGGACACTCTTCCGCCTTATACTGTGCTCGACCCCGTACTGGAGGCATATATAGAGAACGACAAGAGTTTTGAAGAAATATTGTCCCTCGGTTGTGAGGTTGAATGTGCGCAGAAGGTCATAAGAATGGTAGACACAAGTGAATATAAAAGAAGGCAGGCACCTCCGGGAATAAAGATAACGCAAAGGGCATTTGGAAGAGATAGACGCTTCCCGATAACAAATAAATACAAGGGTTTTTAATGCAAAAAATAATTTTTCTTCTAGTAACCTTATCCATTTCTATAATCTTTATCTTTAGCTCTGCCTTTTCTGAAGACAGCAAAAATTTCCAGTTTAAAAAACAACCTGAAATACAGCATGTAAAACCAAAAAAACCTGTTAAGATCAAGCTTAAACGCACAGCAGAGGGCAAGTATACATGGGACCTCACAGGTGATAATGCGGATGAAATCGTCAGAGTAGACAAAAGACTAAGAAAACTGCTGAATATAGAGTGAAGGGTACTCTTTATATAGTCTCGACCCCCATTGGTAATCTTGAAGACATCACCTTGAGGGCATTAAGGGTTCTAAAAGAAGCAGATGTTGTTGCAGCAGAGGACACAAGACACTCTCGTAAACTTTTGGCACATTATGGTATCTCGAAACCATTGATAAGTTACTGGGGTCAAACTGAGAAGACAAAATCTGCGCATATCCTTGAAAGAATCCATTCCGGACAATCGGTTGCCCTTATATCAGACGCCGGCACTCCTGGTATATCAGACCCTGGAGCAATTCTCATAAAAAAAGCTGTTGAGGAAAATATTAAGGTTGTTTCGATACCCGGTCCATCAGCGTTGATTGCTGCTCTGTCTTTATCGGGACTTCCGACAGAGGAATTTATATTTAGAGGATTTCTCCCACCCAGGAAGAGTCAGCGACAGAAGGTTCTGAATGAATTGAGTCTTGAATCCCGAACACTCATTTTTTATGAAGCGCCGCACAGGATTCTTGAAACACTTAAGGATATGGAGAAGATATTTATAGAAAGAAGGGCAGCACTTGCAAAAGAAATCACCAAAATATACGAAGAGGTATTAAGGGGCAGTATTTCAGAGATACTCAGCAGACTTGAAAAAGCAGCGATAGCCGGCGAGTATGTGATTATCATAGAGGGGAAGAGAGATAGGGAAAGAACTACAAGCAATGATATCCTATTAGAAATAAGCTCTTTAATGAAAAAAGGTCTCGGTAGAAAAGAAGCTGTCAAAAAGATTGCAGAGGCATATGGGTTGAGCAAGAAGGAACTTTACAATAAAAGCCTTGCAGGTAAGTGAGTGATTCTCATTATCTGGCTTTTAATTGTTTTATTCTTGTCCATTATGCCGGCCGGAGGTCCGCAAACAAACCTTCCACTGGATAAAATAACTCACATTATAGTTTATGGAATAACTGCGTATATCTTTATTAGAAATTTAAGAATAAGAATGCCTTTCCTTAAATCAATCTTTTTATCTGTAATCCTTGCTTCATTGTATGGGTTAGCTATGGAATTGTTGCAATATGCAATACCTTGGAGGCAATTTTCTCTATCAGACGAGGCAGCAAATATCAGCGGAGCCTTATTCTTTGGCATTTTATATGCTGTAAAAAACTATCGTAGCAAAATATAAACAAAATCCTTTTTACACAATCCCCTTGACTTTTCTTGACACCCAACAATAAAATCTTTCCAAGATAACCTGAAAGGTAAAACATGGAGCGCAAATTACTTCTTGCAGATGACAGTATCACTATACAAAAAGTTGTAGAACTTATTCTTACAGATGAAGGATTCGACATCAGGACAACCAGCGACGGTGAGGAAGCGTTAGCCGCTATCCCTTCTTTTAAGCCCGATGTAATCCTTGCCGACATAGATATGCCGAAGATTAATGGCTACCAACTCTGTGAAAAGATAAAACAAGACCCTTCAACGCGTGATATTCCGGTAATACTCCTTTCTCCTGCATTTGAGCCCATCGATGAAAAACTTGCGAAACAGGTTAACGCAGATGATTTTATTATAAAGCCCTTCGAATCACAGGAATTAATAAACAAGATAAATGCTGTTCTTGTCTCTGCTGTTATAGGAAGAGAAGAAGTCGAAAATATTGTTGAGGCTGTTGAATTAGAGAAAGCAACGGTTAAGGAAGATCTCTGGACAACTGAAGAGATTCCGGAGAGTGCCGAGGTTGAGGCATGGACCGCGGGAAAGGAGACAGGAGCTGGTACAGAAGAATTAATCGAGAATGTAGAAGATGCTGAAGAGGCAACATCTGAAGAGACAACTCTCCCTGCAGGTGAAAAACCTCCGGCTGAAGAGGTTGAGATTAGTATGCAAGAGGTAGAACTCCCATCAAAGGATGAGCTTAAAGAGATATTCAAGAATAGTGTTAATGAAAGTATATCTTCGTTATTATCCCAGCTTGATATAAAGGAAGCTATTCTTACATCGCTTTTGCCTTCGATAAAGGATTATGCCGAAAAAATATTGCTGGAGACCATACCTGACCTTACAGAGAAGATGCTCAGGGATGCTCTTAAAGCTCCCATTGATACTTTCGCAAAAGAGACTGAGAATTTATTAAATGCTACCTTACCGGATATCATTGAAAAGACGTTAAAAGAAGAGTTAAGGAGCCCTTTTGAATATCTTATAAAAGAGACCGGGAAGGTAACATGTGAGACTCTACCAGGACTTATTGAGGGAATGCTAAATCAACAGTTAAAGGATTCCCTCGAATCTCTTACAAAGGAAATCGAAAGGGCAATATGGGAGACCATCCCTGACCTTGCAGAGACGATGATTTCAAAGGAAATAGAGAGGATAAGGTCAGAATTTTAGAGAAGGGCTATAATCCAAAAAATATAGAAGAAAGGTGGTATGAATACTGGGTCTCAAAAGGGTATTTTAGTCCGGACCCGGACCACAAAGGTGACGTTTATTCTTTAGTCATACCCCCTCCAAATATTACGGGCTCCCTTCACATGGGCCATGCCCTTAATACCATCCTACAGGATATACTTACCCGCTGGAAGCGCATGTCAGGGTCTAACGTCTTATGGTTGCCAGGCACCGACCATGCAGGTATCGCAACGCAGAACGTTGTAGAAAAACAGCTCGCATCCGAGGGACTTGACAGGCATAAGCTTGGCCGTGGCCCTTTTATAGAGCGCATCTGGAAATGGAAGGCCGAATACGGAGGAAAGATAATCCACCAGCTTAAGAGACTCGGCGCTTCATGTGATTGGTCAAGAGAGAGGTTTACTCTTGATGAAGGCCTCTCAAAGGCTGTAAGAGAAGTTTTTGTAAGACTTTATGAGGAAGGTCTGATATACAGGGACAATCGGCTCATAAACTGGTGCCCTCGTTGTAACACAGCCCTTTCAGACCTCGAAGTCGAGTACGAAGAATTAGAAGGAAAGCTGACTTACATAAAGTATCCGATTACCCCCCATAGTCCCCCTAATAGTAAAAGGATGATAGAGGGGTGGTATATAACTGTCGCAACAACCAGGCCAGAGACAATGCTCGGAGACACTGCAGTAGCAGTTCACCCCGATGATAATCGGTATAAGAAATTTATTGGTAAAACCGTTGACCTGCCTCTCACAAAAAGGAAAATCATAATCATATCTGATAATGCTGTTGATTCTTCATTCGGTACCGGTGCAGTAAAGGTAACCCCGGCTCATGATTTCAATGACGAGGCTATAGCAAAAAGGCAGAGCCATCCTTTGGAATTCATTAGCGTAATCGGAGCCGATGGCCGTATGACAGCAAGTGCTGGAAAAAGGTATGCAGATATGGATAGGTACGAGTGCAGGAAGCTCGTTCTTAAAGACCTGAAGGAACTTAACCTTATAGAAAAAGAAGATAAGCACGAATATGCTGTAGGTCACTGTTATAGGTGTAAGACGATTACCGAGCCTCTGTCAACCCCTCAGTGGTACGTAAATGTACAGTCTATTGCCAGGGATGCGATCAGGGTAGTTAAAGAGGGAAAAATTAAGATTATTCCGAAGACATGGGAAAATACATACTTTGCATGGATGGAAGATATTAATGACTGGTGTATATCCCGTCAGATATGGTGGGGACACAGGATACCAGTATGGTACTGTAAGGAAATGAAAAATGAAAAATGCAGGATGCAGAATGGGATTGTTGTATCCTGTAATACACCAGAGGAATGTCCGAACTGTGGTTCTAAGAAATTGATTCAGGATGAGGATGTCCTCGATACATGGTTTTCTTCTGCCCTCTGGCCATTTTCCACACTCGGCTGGCCGGATGAAACAGCAGACCTCAAGACCTTCTATCCGACGAGCGTTCTTGTAACAGCATTCGACATTATCTTTTTCTGGGTTGCACGGATGATAATGATGGGTATTAAATTCATGGGAGGAGTACCGTTCAGGGATGTCTATATCCATGCCCTCGTCAGGGATATAAAAGGCCAGAAAATGTCAAAGTCAAAAGGGAATGTTGTAGATCCCTTAATCATGATGGACAGGTATGGCACCGATGCATTCAGGTTTACGCTTACTGCCCTTGCTGCCCAGGGCCGCGATATAAAATTCTCTGAAGAGAGGGTTGAAGGATACAGGCATTTTGTAAATAAGCTCTGGAATGCAGCAAGATTTATTATGATGAATATAAATCAAGACACGGAGAATCCTCCGTTTCACCGTTTCTCCACTTCACCGCCTCATCCGCTTGACCTTGCAAGCAGATGGATACTAAGCCGGCTCGCAGATGTTGCAGATGATATTAATAGGGCGCTCGAAGAATACCGGTTTAACGATGCAGCAAACAGTATATATCAATTTATATGGCATGAATTTTGTGACTGGTATATCGAGATGGCGAAACCTGAGATCCGGACTGCCTCAGGCGGACCGAAATCAGAAGTTGGCGTAATGTGGTGTCTATTATATACACTTGATACATCCTTGAGGTTGCTTCATCCTTTTATGCCGTTTGTTACAGAGGATATATGGCAAAAGATAAATAAACAGCACTTAGCAGTCACCAATCAGCAGTCAGAAATTAAAGAAAGCATAATGATCTCTGATTACCCAAAATCCTTACCAAGAGACCTTCCGGCAGAAAAAGAAATGTCTTATATTATAGAAGCCGTAATGGGAATAAGAACCATCAGGGGTGAACTTAACATCTCCCCATCCCTTAAACTTAACGTTTCAATAAAAACATTTTCTAAAACAGTGGAAGATATATTGGGAGAAAATGTGCAACATCTCAAATGTCTTGCAAAGGCTGATAAAATAGATATAGGTGTGACGGTTGAGAAATTAGAGGGCTCCGCTACTGCTGTCAGGAGTTCGATGGAGATATACGTGCCGCTTAAAGGGGTCTTGAATATTGAGACAGAAATTAATAGACTTAAAAAGGATATAGCAGAGGTGGAAGAATCTATAGCTTTTTTGAATAAAAAACTACTTAATGAAGAATTCCTCCAGAAGGCACCTGCAGAAGTTGTCAAAAAAGAAAAGGCAAAATATGAGGAATTGATAAATATAAAGGAGAGGATAGTGGGGAGTATTAAAATGCTTAAAGAAGTGGAGGTGAGAAGTGAAGCGTAGGCAAGAAGGAAAAGAACTCGAAAAAAGTGACTTAGAATTTATTGAGGGGGAGTTCGTAAATATAAAACAGAGTACCGTAAGGGCTGTCGAAGGAGGTCACGTTGAACTTCAGCAGGTAGGAGCGCTCAGCATAGACGGTGAAAAAATAGAGGTTACACAGGGTGCATCCGCTATTCTCAGAGGAAATGATATAAGCCTCAACCAGAGTATAAGTGCTATTACCGCTGCTGACAACGTATCAATAAATTTTTCATTCTCACCCGTGTCATTTTCAAGAGAACAAACAACCGTTAACAGATCTGCCGTGGGCTTCGTAGCTGGAACCGATGTAAAATTAGAGGATTCCTCTGCATTACTTGTTCTGGCTAAAAACATCGATGGAAATGTGACAACGCTTCTTGACTGGCGCTCAGCCCTTGCCTTAGGCGCTGTTTTTGGCGGGGTATGGGGTTTTCTCTCCCTATTGTTCAGAAGGAGATAGAGTGGAGATCCCTTCAAGTGTAACCGATCTGATTCATCGCGCCCTTGAAGAGGATACAGGTCCATGTGATATTACCACTTTTCTCCTGATACCTGAAGATAGTAAATCAAGGGCGCTATATATCGCAAAAGAAAAATTTATTCTTGCCGGTATTCCTTTTACACAAGAGGTTTTTCGAGTACTCGATCCTTCAACGTCTTTTAAGATATTTTATAATGAGGGCACCAAGGTCAGGAAGGGAGATGTGATTGCCGAGGTTTCGGGGAAAACCCGGACTATTCTTACAGGAGAGAGAGTAAGTTTAAATATACTCCAGAGGCTCTCCGGCATCGCATCCCTCACAAACAAATATGTGGAGAGGGTTAAAGGGCTAAATGCAAAGATAGTTGATACAAGAAAGACGGTTCCGTGCCATAGATTCATGGAAAAGTATGCAGTAAGAATAGGCGGTGGAGGTAACCATAGGTTTGGCCTTTTTGATGGTATCCTTATAAAGGATAATCACATAGAGGCCGTGGGAAGCATCAATGAAGCTGTAAGACTCGCAAAACACAGCCATCATCTTACCAGAATCGAGGTCGAGGTCGAGAATCTTCATGATCTCAATAAGGCAATAGAGGCCGGGGCAGATATAGTGATGTTAGACAATATGTCAACCAATGATATAAGAGAGGCTGTGAAGATATCAAAGGGCAGAGTTATACTTGAAGCCTCTGGCGGCATTAAACTCGAAAATGTAAGAGAGATTGCTGAAACAGGAGTTGATCTAATCTCTGTCGGTGCACTTACAAATTCGGCAGCAGCAGTCGACATCAGCTTGAAAATAGTGAACTAGATTTAGTAAACTTATACCAATTAAGGAGGAAAATCATGACGCTGAAACAGGTAAAAGAGATAGCGAAGGTAAATGGTCTAAAAGTCGGAAATATGAAAAAGGAGAATATTATCCGTGCTATCCAGCGCGCTGAGGGAAACAATGACTGTTTTGGTAGTGCTAACGCAGGAATATGTGACCAGTTTAACTGCCTCTGGCGCGAAGATTGTCTAAAGTAGCCCCTGTTTTTCTTTTTTCAGCTTTTTAATTTATCGGATATAAACCTGCCTTTTTCGAATTTTTCAGGGTTTCTCTGATAAAGGGAGAAGATGACCGACACAGTCCCTGCCCAAGCAGGGACAATTTTTTTTGATTACAAAAAACAAGCCAGGCCTCGTTTAATCCTTTTTAGAGATGATATAAAATATCTAAGAGGAAATTTTTGAAAAAAAAATCTAAAGAACCCTTTGTTCCTGCCGAAAGACAGATGACTATCCGTCAGAAAATAATATCGTTGCTCGGGGGCAAGACCCTCTCAGCCAAGGAGATTTCCGCTGATGTCAGGGTTTCTGAGAAAGGAGTATATGAGCACCTTGAGCATATCCAGAGGACAATCAATAAAAGAAAACATAATCTCATTATTACACCTGCTGTATGTAAGAAATGTGGCTTTATATTCAGAAAGAGGGACAGGCTTAAAAAACCAAGTAAATGTCCTGTATGCCGTAGTGAGCTCATACAAGAGCCTCTTTTCTCTGTAAGGAAACCCAGTTAATCAAGGGGGAGCTACGATATTACTTAAACCCTCGGTCTTCTTCTGACTCTGTAAATAAAAAAATCTTTCTGACCTTTGCCTATTAAATGGTTATCTTCCTTACATTTGTTCATTCTAAATTCATGCTTTCGCTGGGATGACAGCAGACGACTTAAGTTATTTACAGGGGGTTAGTTGGCTTTGTCGGATCAGTCTTGCATAGGTACATCTGGCTTTTCTATCAATGCTCAATATCTTTGACTGAACTGAAAGGACGGGAGACTCACCACTAAATGAATAATTTTGTTATACTATAGCATGTAGTTTTAATCAGCAGGCGAGTTTCATTTTTTAACCCTATCTATTTTTCTCCTTTTGTCAAATTCAAAAGGGATTACAACTACAGATTGAACTGTAAGGACTATGGTGTTATAAAGGTAAAAGGAAAACAATGAAGGAAAAGGATATTATTGAAGAGATTATAGACATGGGTAAGAGGCGTGGAAAGCTTACTTATGAAGATATAAATGATGCTCTTCCCTCAGAATACTTCTCACCCGATGAGTTAGAAGAACTCATAGACCTTTTACATGATATGGGAGTTGAAGTTGTAGATGATCAGGAGCCTGACACTACTGATGCAGAAGTTTTAGCTTCAGAGGAAAAAGAGGAGTATGAAGAAACAGAAGACCTTGTTCAAGCATATTTCCATTCGATGGGAAATATTTCAATACTTACAAGAAATGAAGAAATAGAGCTCGCAAAAATATTGGAAGATGGAAAAGAGATAATTAAAGGAGTTGTTATAACAATGCCTTTTTACAAGAAACTTGAGGCGAGCTTAGATGGCAAAGATGAAGATGACTGGAACAATTCAGAAGAAGAAAAAACAGATGAAGCTCTTGAAATGAGCTTGAAAGTACTTGACAATCTTATGATAAAAATAGAAATAGCAGATAGAAAGATTGCAAGATATGGGACTTTAAAAGATTTAAAAAAATTAATAAATGTAAAAAAGAAACAGAATATTAATCTTATACAACTTAATACCATTTCAAAAGAAGTTCGGAATGAATACAAGCAAGTTGAATCAGAGGTTGGATTAAAGATTGATGAATTGAAAGCTAAGTGGGATAGGATAACCAAGGCAAGAATCCTTGTTAGTGAAGCAAAGAACGAATTAATAACTCGCAACCTGAGATTGGTAGTAAATGTTGCCAAGAACTATATCGGAAGAGGTCTTTCCCTGCTCGACCTTATTCAAGAAGGTAATATAGGTCTTATGAAAGCTATAGATAAGTTCGACTATAAAATGGGCTTTAAATTCAGCACATATGCAACATGGTGGATAAGACAGGGAATAACAAGGGCATTAATCGATCAGACAAAGACTATCAGAGTTCCTGTACATATGATGGAATTTTATAACAAGGTTGTCAGAGCGTCCAGAGAATTAACACAACAGCTTGGAAGAGAACCGACTAAAGACGAAATTGCTAAAAGACTGGAAGTTTCAACAGGAAAAGTTGAAGAAGTATTCAAGGCAATACAGGACCCAATAGCTCTTCAAACTCCAATAGGGGATGATGATTCAAAACTCGAGGATTTTATCAGCGATAAAGATAGTCCTTCCCCATACTCTGATACCGAAAGAAACAATGTCACCGAACAGATACTGAGGGTTCTTAATACTCTAACTCCAAGGGAAGAGAAGGTTATAAGAATGAGATTTGGTATAGGATTTGAGAAAGACCACACCCTCGAAGAAGTAGGGAGACATTTTTCTATTACACGTGAAAGGGTAAGGCAAATAGAGGCAAAAGCACTCAGAAAACTGAAACATCCAAACAGGCGCAGCGCATTGAAGGTCTTGATCGATTAATTTACTGCAGGCAGTCACGAGGTGATTCAGGGAAATGTTGCATGTGTCTCTCTTTTTCCAAAACTCAATTTATCCCGCTTTCTTTTTCTTTAGTGCACGGGAAGGATTCCAATTTTTATCTCTTTTCAATAAACCTCTTAAGTCTTCATATATTTTTGTTATACCAGCATTGCATAAGGCACAAATACCATTTCTACAAGAGGTTTGTGTGCCACACTTTATACATTTAGTAATTTTTTTAATCTCTGACACATCCTTTCGTATGGATTTTTCGACTTCTTGGATTGGTTTTTTAAATCCTAAAGCTATGGATATTTCTAAAAGGTGAGTATCAACAAAATGAAAATCTATTTGTCAATCTCAAAATAGAAAAGTTTCCCCAAATGAGTGGAAACTTCCAGCGCCAATTAAAGTCTAACTACATTGATTGCCTTAAGACCTTTAGGGCCCATTTCGGTATCAAAGCTGACCAAATCACCTTCAATTAGGGATTTAAAGCCGTTGTCCTGTATGGAAGATTGGTGGACGAAAACGTCAGTACCGTCATCCCTTGTGATAAAACCAAAACCCTTGGATTCGTTAAACCACTTTACTTTTCCTTTTGTCATATCTTTTACCTCCTTACCTGTCAATTAAAATCTCAGAATGAGCACAATAAAAAAGGCCACAAAGCTAAAAGTCTTTGCAGCCCTTTGAATACAAAAACTCTGAACTCTGAAACTCCAATGTTATTGTGACATATATCCAGCACAGAAGTCAAAAACTATAAACCTGTTTATTGTGAAATTGACATCATAATATAAAAGTAAGTATAATTTATCACTTTGTTTACCTTGGCCTACTTTAAAAGGGTAAGACTCTAAACAAAAAATTTCCGCTGAATACTTGATGACGGTATTACGGGAATCATTCTTGAATTCAGATTTTTAACTTTTATGTCTGAACTCATTCCTTGCAAAAGTGCCTGCCCTTAAATACAACGATGGTTAGAGAAAAGTAAGACGATGTCACTGCGCAAAAAGACATTCCTCATCATTGGGGTAACGACTATCAGCCTGGTTGCAATATTATATATTATTTCGAAAAATATCCTGCTTGACAGTTTTGCCAAATTAGAGGCACAGGATACACATAAAAATGTTGAACGAGCGTTAGCTGCTTTAACTGATGATCTTACCAAGTTACAAGAGGTGACACGGGATTGGGCTGCGTGGGACGACACCTATGCCTTCATTAATGGTGATAATGATGCTTATGTCAATATCAATATCGTAGACTCAGCCTTTACTACCCTGCGACTCGATCTCATGGCGTTTGTTCATTCCTCCGGCCGGATCGTCTACAGAAAGGCTTTTGATATGCATCAGAAGAAGACGATACCGTTCCCTGAGGATGTATCTAAACATCTTTCGGGCAACAGCCTTTTATTACGTCATTCTGATGCAACAAGCAGCATTCGGGGAATTATTCTTTTTTCAGAAAACCCCGTGCTCATTGCCGCATCGCCTATTCTGACCAGTGAAGAAAAAGGCCCTGTCCGAGGGACTTTGATTTTCGGTCGGTATCTCAATAAAGCGGAAATCAAACGCCTTGCTGAAAATACTTATTTATCACTTGCTGTGCATCGTCTTGATGATTCCGAGATATCACATGATTTAATCAAGGTACGAGAACTCTTGTCAAAAGGGTCACAGATTCATATTGAGCCATTGAGTGAAGAGTCAATAACAGGATATACTCTCCTGAATGACATCTATGGTCAACCAGCACTTATTCTGTCTGTGAATATGCCGCGGAACATTTACCAGCAAGGAAGAACAACAGTTCAATATCTTCTCCTTTCGCTTCTGGTAGTCGGTCTATTATTTGGAACCTTGACCTTGCTGATTCTGGAAAAATACGTTCTGCCTAAGTTAGCTCTTATCAGCCAAAGCATCAAGAACATCGGTATAACTGGTGATCTCTCGACTCGCGTTGCAATGACGGGTGGTGATGAACTATCGCATCTTGCAGAAGAGATCAATGAAATGTTACAGAAACTTGAACGGACAGAGAAGACACTCATGGCATTTTCACATCATGATGAACTTACCGGGCTGTATAACAGGCGGGGGTTCTTTCCCCTTTCCGAGCAGCAAGTGAAGCTGTCTAACCGTACAAAAAAAGGAATTCTACTTATCTTTGCGGATTTAGATGATTTAAAAAAAATTAATGATGAATTTGGTCACATTGAAGGTGACCAGGCATTAATTGATACTGCTGCAATCCTAAAAAGTACCTTCCGCGATTCGGACATCATTGCCCGAATTGGCGGTGACGAGTTTGTTATCCTTGCAATAAATACCGATAATAATGCTGCCGGGAAAATTGATTTACAACTCAAAGAAAATATTGATTCATTCAATAAAAAAGGAGTGCGCAATTATAAGCTTACGTTAAGTATTGGAATAGCGAACTATGATCCCGGAAATCCTTGTTCCATTGACGAACTACTGGCCAGAGCAGATGCATTAATGTATAAACAGAAGAAAGTAAAATAATCCTTTAACGTCAGGCATGTGTGCCTGACATCTTACTATCCAAATGCATCTTTCGGGTTAATCAATGAGTTCATAAATAATGCCCCTCTGTATGTCATTCCCACTCGAAGCGAATCGTCACGTAGAGTCGCTCCGACTTGCGGTAATCTTTTTTACAAGAGGGATTCAGGACATGCCAGAATGACAGCAATAAGCCATAAATGTGGTTTTACTTACGAATTACTTAGTAAATTCTATGATCTTAGGAATAAATATCTTCGGCTAATATATACTTAAAAATTAAGTAGTGATATATTATGTTCTTAGAGATGAAAATCCTTGCGATAGAGACATCGACAATGCTTGGAGGCATAGCCATCGTGGATGATTTATCAGGCCTGATTGCTGAAGTGAGGCTTAATGTTAAATCAACACATTCGGAAAGACTCGTGACAGCGACAGACTACGTCCTGAAGCAGGCAGGACTTAAGGTATCTGATATTGATGTCTTTGCAGTAGCTATTGGCCCCGGCTCTTTTACAGGGCTGAGAATAGGTTTGAGCACCGTTAAAGGCTTTTCATATTCAACAGGGCTGCCTATAGTCTCTGTTCCAACTCTTGAGGCACTTGCATGGAATTTCCCTTACTGCAGACCCCCTGTTTGTACCATGCTCGATGCAAGAAAAAAAGAAGTATATGCCGCATTGTTTAAATGGGACAAAAAAAATTTCATAAGATTAATGGATGAGGTTTCAATAAAAATGGATGCCGTACTTGAAAAAATCAGAGAAATATTAACTGTGAGTAACAAAATGCCCATCTTTGGAAAAGAGGAGGCAGGGGGATTTTTAGATGAAAAAATTATTTTTACAGGTGAAGGGGCAATTCTTTACAGAGATAAGATAATTGAGGTGATGGGTGAAAAAGCGATATTTGCTTCCTTTGAGAAGATGGTACCTTCACCGGCAAATGTAGCCCGTCTCGGAATAGAAAAGGCTAAAAAGGGAGATTTCTCCGAACCTGTAAGCCTTATCCCATTTTATAAAAGGAGATCAGAGGCAGAAATTAAAGGGGATGCCTGAGATAATAATACGAGAGATGCAGCCATCTGATATCACTGAGATTATGGAGATCGAACGCAAGTCATTTACCACCCCATGGTCAGAGCTTGCATTTTTAAATGAAATGTACGACCCCCATTCTATAGCAAAGGTTGCTGTACTAAAAAATAATATCAGTGGCTATATATGTGTAAAACAGATATCCGATGAGGGCCATATCCGGAACCTCGCAGTTCGCCCTGACCTCAGGAGACATGGGATTGCAAATGCATTTATCAAGGAGGTTTTAGATGAATTAAGGAAGAAAGGTTGCAAGCACCTGTACCTTGAGGTCAGAATTTCAAACCTTGGTGCACGGAAATTTTACGAACGCATCGGCTTTAAGGTTGCAGGTGTCAGAAGTAAATATTATACATCTCCTGACGAGAATGCGGTTGTAATGATGCTTGTCCTGTAATCATTTCCATACACCTTTAATATCTACACCGCATTTCGGGCATCTTCCATCTTCGATTTTATTTTCGATAATGCTGAAACCGAAGCGTTTGATGATAAGTTCTCTGCAATCCGGACAATATGTGTTCTCCCTACCTTCTCCGGGCACATTGCCTTCGTACACATGTTTAAGTCCTGTCTCAAAACCAATATTTCTTGCCATTCGCAATGTTTTTAGAGGTGTCCTTGGTTTATCAGTTAATTTGAACGTCGGATAAAATTGTGTTACATGCCATGGTATAAAGGGGTCAACCGATCTGATAAACTCGGCTATATCCCGCAAGCCTTTTTCAGAATCATTATGGTCAGGGATTATCAGGGTCGTTACCTCAACCCAGACACCGAGTTCCTTCATAAGCCTTATTGTCTCTTTTACAGGCTCGATCTTCACACCACAGACTTTCTTATAAAAATCCTCGTCTCCTTTAAGATCTATATTATTCCCATCGAGATAAGGTGCAATAAGCCTTGTTGCCTCAGGGCTTGTATAGCCGTTACTTACAAAGACATTCTTTATACCTTTTCCATGTGCAAGGCTTGCGCAGTCATAGGCAAACTCAAAGAATATGGTTGGTTCAGTATATGTATATGAAATACTCTTGCAGCCATTCGTTATCGCAGCATCTACTATATCCTCTGGGGTAACAGACTGACCAGGTATCTCGGTATGTTCTTTTGGATACTGCGATATCTCAAAATTCTGGCAATGTAAACAGTGGAAATTACAGCCTACGGTTGCAAGAGAAAAAGAGGTTGAACCAGGGAGGAAGTGAAAAAGGGGCTTCTTCTCAATAGGGTCAGTATGCATTGAGATAACCTTGCCATAGACGAGACTATATAAAGTTCCGTCTATGTTTTCACGAACATGACAGATTCCTCTCTTTCCTTCTTTGACAAT
>Ga0154888_1125_pt1 | contig 29592 bp, 27 predicted proteins | sample Rifle2008BG19ft_FD_105860 | JGI IMG/M metagenome (GOLD analysis project Ga0154888, IMG submission 105860) | Thermodesulfovibrio sp. RBG_19FT_COMBO_42_12
TTGCATGTGTTAGGCACGCCGCCAGCGTTCGTTCTGAGCCAGGATCAAACTCTCATTTGTAATTCTTAACGGGGCCTACTTTTTAGTTTTCAAAGAGCTTCTCAGAATACCACACAACAACCCAAGGTATAAATGAGAAAAATAAAGGCTATAACCAAGTAGTATAGCCTTATTTTATCAAAGAACTACCTGGATGATTTTAAAACATTTTTTTGCCTTTCAATAACATCCATATACTTATAGCATAACATTTTTAAAGAGATAGTCAATCAAGAAATATTAGAAATTATAGCGAGATTTTGGTAAAAAATATATTTTAAGACCCAAAAAAGCTTATTTTCTCTATTTTTCAAAGGAAAAAGAGTTATATTACACGAATTAACAGAATTTTATCAGAGATATGATCAGATCTCGCATGAGAAGAAATTATCAGATTTTTCCTTGCCAATTGTTGATTCAGGACCGTGTCCAGGAAGAACTCTTACTTCATCAGACAGGGACATCAACCGCTTAAATGAGCTTTTTAGCTTCTCCATGTCTCCTCCATAAAAATCTGTCCTGCCTACAGAACCTGCAAATAGTGTATCGCCTGCAATTAAAATACCTTCACCATAAAGGCAAATCCCTCCGGGGCTATGGCCAGGGGTATGAATAATCTCGAATATCAAATCACCAATCTCTAATTTATCTCCCTCTGAAGCAAGCATATCAGGCTCTGGTAACGGGTCAAGCTCATATCCCCATAATGCAGCCTGATCCGCTGTGTTCTTGTAAATCTCGCTTTCATCCCGATGAATGACGATCTTAGCGCCTGTCTCCTTTTTTAAATCAGGGACTGCACCCACATGGTCAAAGTGGGCGTGTGTGCATACTATATATTTCACGTTATAGTTATTTTCATTGATTAAATCAAGAATTCTATCAGGCTCATCACCGGGGTCAATGACTAAAACTTCTTTTGTATTTTCATCTGCAATTATAAAACAGTTGCTTTCAAGTGGGCCTACAGCAAGTTTTTTTATAACCATGAAATCTCCTTAATCCCTTAGTAAATATATATTGATATGGACTAATGAGTCAATAGGTGAGTATATCTACTTTACTAAATATTGAAGATACTATAGATTCTAAATGATGAAAGCTAAAAGGTTTTGATAGGAAATAATCTGCCCCTACCTTTAAAAACTTAGATTCTTTATCTCCGAAACTCATACCGATAATTGGCAATGGTATATTAAGATTCCTGATTTTAATAATCAGCTCGATTCCATCCATCACCGGCATATTAAGGTCTGTAATTATCAAGCTAAAGGATTTATCTTTAAGAACGCCAAGCGCTTCTCTACCATTACTGACCGCAATAGCCTCATAACCATTAAATGAAAAAAAATCTGAAAGTAGATTTCTAATATGTTCATTATCATCTACAATCAAGACCTTTCTATGTAAAGATTTAGGCATAAAGCATATTACAACCATTGGTTGTAATATGTCAATTGTTAATTACAACTGTAAGATGATAGACTTTACTCCCCAAACAAATCCAAAATTGGAATATTTAAGATTTTTAGATATTTAGGTCTAAATGGCAAAGGAACTCAAAAAGAATATCGGTGCGACAATAAAAAAGTACAGGCTTGCTGCTCGTATGTCCCAGATGGCGCTTGCTGAAAAGATAGGTATTTCCTATCAGCAATTGCAGAAATATGAGAAAGGTATCAATAATATCTCGGTATATCGTCTGCAGCAAATATCTGAAGCCTTAAGGATTCAGATCAGCAGCCTTATCGAGGGCCAGGAACCTGAGAAGGTTGCGGAGGAGATCAGTGAATACGGCCTGAGCAAAGAGGAAAAAACACTTCTCGAGCTTTTTCGCAAGATAGATAATAAAGATATAAAACGTGGCCTGCTTCTTGAGCTGAAAGGGATAGCGGAGATTTTAAAAAAGAGAGTTATCGATTGAACTTCTGTTTTACCATCTCGATTACATAAGAGAACTCCTCATTTTTTAGTAAATAACTCAAGAAAAGATATATTCCGATGCACAGAGCAAGAATTATCGAGATGTGAAGCATTGCTGGCGCAAGCGATGGTTATGAAAAAATACGCCTTGTATTTAATTAAAACTTATTTTAAACAGGTGTGATAGCAGATAAGGCTCTTGCAAAAGTCTGAAAAAAGCCCTTCTGTCATTCTGAGCTTGTCGAAGAATGAAGGGAAATCAAACAGTTATATCACCCTTCGACAGGCTCAGGGCGACAATTTAGGATTTTTGCAAGAGCCTCAGATATATTTTTATTAGTAAAAGTAGTTGTACTTCCGATGTGATAAAATAGGGATAGAAATGTATATCAGGTTAACCACAGGAAAGACACTCGATGTCAAGGAAGGAGAAAGTCTGCTACAGGCATTAAAAAGGCAGGGTGTATATCTTGTCACCTCATGTGGTGGGAAAGGCATATGCGGTAAATGTCGTGTCAGACTTATCGAAGGAGAATACAGGATCGAATCCACTGGCAAACTTGAATCACGCGAGATGGATTTGGGTATTGTGCTTGCGTGTCAGACGTTTTCTGAGGGGAATATCACCATTGATATTCCAAAGGAATCAATACTTGTCATAGGAGACAAGATAGCACTATCAAAATCGGGGGACTTGATAGAACTGCTGAACTCTTTCGGTGTTGAGATATATCCGCTTGTAAGACAAATTACATTGGATCTGCGTCCTCCTACAATCAACTACAACATAAGCGACATGGAAAGACTTAGGAAAGCATTAGAAGAAGAGGGTCTGATAGGAATGAGATTTATTCATAGGCTTGTCACATCTATGTCAGATGCTCTCAGGAATGCTGGATGGAAGATAACATGTGGATATACTGTTAGCAACGATGTTGTCTATATTTCTCCCAGTGATAAGAAAAAAGATAGGTACGGTATTGCCGTAGACATAGGTACAACCACTTTGGTTGTATATCTGGTGAATCTTACAGACGGACGGCTTATTGATACTGGCTCTACATATAATTCCCAGATGAGATATGGAGACGATATTATCACCCGCATCATCTATGCTACCGAGAGCGAAGGGCTTGAAGAACTCAGAGACTCTGTAGTTTCTGACATAAACAATTTATTAATATCTTTGCAGGAAAGACATAACATAAGAAGAGAGGACATTGAATCAGCTGTTATAGCAGGCAATACTACCATGACCCATATATTCTGGGGGCTTAACCCTGCTTATATAAGAGAGGAACCCTATATCCCGGCAGTTAACTTCTTCCCCAGATGGAGAGCAGAGTTTTCAAGGCTCGAGATCGATCCCATGGCTCCAACATATACATTACCATGTGTCGCGAGTTATGTCGGTGGCGATATCGTTTCAGGTGTTCTTGCCTCAAAGATGTACAGAAATAGCGAGATAGCTCTTTTTATGGACTTAGGTACAAATGGAGAGATTGTAATAGGAAATAATGAGTGGCTTGTGACTGCCGCATGTTCTGCAGGGCCGTGTTTTGAGGGGAGTGGAATAAAGCATGGAATGAGGGCAACAGAGGGAGCAATAGAATCTTTTAAGATAGACACTAAGACATTTGAACCGTCATTTAATGTTATTAGGAATGGGGAACCAATGGGCATATGCGGTTCAGGCATGATAGACGCCATCTCAGAGATGTTTTTAAATGGCATAATAGATCAAAAAGGCAAGTTTGTCAGAGAGGTAAAGACCAAGAGGATAAGGGATGGTCTCGATGGTCCTGAGTTTCTGATTTCCAGCAAAGACAGAAGAGATATTGTCCTTACTGAAGTCGACATTGAGAACATTTTGAGGGCAAAGGCTGCAATGTATGCTGGGGTGTCCCTGCTTTTAAAAGAAGTTAACCTTAGTCTGGATACAATAGAAAGGGTTTATATTGCAGGAGGGTTCGGAAACTATTTAGACATTGACAAGGCCATCATCATAGGAATGTTACCTGATCTTCCGAAAGAAAGGTTTTCTTTTATCGGAAATGCCTCAATTACAGGTGCATACTTAAACCTTCTTTCAAAAGACCTCCGGAGAGAGGCAGGAGTCATCGCCTCAAAGCTGACGAATGTCGAACTCTCTGTATCTAGAAGGTTTATGGATGAATATATGTCCGCCCTCTTTCTGCCGCATACAGACATCAAACAATTTCCAACAGTAGAAAAACTACTGGTTAAGAAGTAACGAGCAGAGACGTCTATGGGCAAAGGTTACAATAGCTGTTTCGGCTAGCGGCTATGTCATTCGGCTCTATGGTTTCTCAAATGCGTTTTTCACGTCAGTGCACAGGACCTGAAGACAGCAGTTTCTCCACCTCCCTTTTTATTACCGAAGAAGGAATACCACCGTGTATTCTCAGTATGCCATTTATTAAAACAACAGGAGTATTTACTGCACCAAGTCTTAAAAGTTCCCTTATATCGTCAAATTCTTCCTCTCCATCCATAAACAGGTCTATATACTCTACATATACAACAGAAGGATAAAAATAACTCATCTCCTTAGAAAGGTCTTCCGTAAGTCTTTTATTCGTTCCGACTATCTCGGATGCATTATCGAAGAGAATACCTTCCGTAGGATTGTCAAGTACCTGTATATGGACCCTTTGGAGCATTCAGGTTTACCTTCCTTTCGGTGCGCTTACCAGCATGTTATCTATAAGCCTCGTATCCCCGATCCTGACTGCTATTGCAAGCAGTGCTTCACCTTTTATTTCTAAAAGTTCATCGAGGGTAGCAGTATCATATACTCCTGCATAATCAACCCCTGATATCAAATGTTCTTCCGAAAGTCTATCCCGCAATAACCCTTTGATATAAACTCCATTTATTATACCAGATTTTATCGAACCCGAGGCCTCCTCAAGAGACTTATATACGACTGTAGCTGCCTTCCTCTGTCTTTCATTAAGGTATATATTTCTGGAACTCATTGCAATACCATCCGGCTCCCTAATTGTAGGACATTCTACGATATCTATATCCATATCGAGATCTTTTACAAGTTGCTTTATTACTATAGCCTGTTGAAAATCCTTCTGCCCAAAGTATGCTCTTGTTGGTTTTACGATATTCAAGAGCTTTGTTACAACTGTTGCCACTCCTCTGAAATGGCCTGGCCTGAACGCGCCGCATAGTTTTTCTGAAATCTTCTCTACCTCCACATATGTATAAAACCTTTCAGGATACATAAAATGTGCGTCAGGCATAAAAAGTATATCTGTTTCTTCTTTGAGAAGCTTCTCCGTATCTCTCTCGATGTCCCGCGGATATTTCTTAAAATCCTCTGAGGGGCCGAACTGTATTGGATTAACAAATATGCTCACCACTGTGACATCGTTCTCCTGTTTTGCCCCCCTGACCAAACTGAGATGACCCTCATGGAGCGCTCCCATACTGGGAACAAAACCTATTGTTTTTCCACGCAAAAGATAGCCTTTGGATGTATCCTGCATTATGCGCGGTATTCGAATAATTTCCATCTTAACTCACTCCTCTATTTCCTTAAGAAGAGCATCGAGCAGTTCATCTTCTTTGACTGTTTTTATTATTTTACCTTTTTTAAAAAGAATCCCCCTGCCTTTTCCACCTGCCATCCCGAAATCAGCCTCTCTCGCCTCTCCGGGGCCATTTACAACACATCCCATAACAGCAACAGTTATCGGCTTATCGATGTTTCTGAGTCCTGCTTCAACCTTTGTTACAAGTCCTTTCAGGTCGATCCTGCACCTGCCACATGTAGGGCAGGATATAATATCTACACCTTTCCTTCTGAGGCCGAGTGACCCGAGTATCATATAGGCAACACGTACCTCTTCCTCTGGCTCTGCTGTGAGGGATACCCTGATAGTGTCTCCTATCCCTTCTGAAAGCAAGATACCGAGCCCAACAGAGCTCTTTATTATCCCTCCGGGTGGGGGACCAGCCTCTGATATTCCTATATGAAGAGGATAGTCGTATCTCTCAGAGAATAATCTGTATGCCTCGACTGTTTTCAACACTTCTGATGCCTTCAGTGATACCTTAATATTTGTAAAATTAAATTCTTCAAGTATCTGTATATGTCTTCCTGCACTCTCAACAAGGGCCTCTGGTTCAGGATGTCCGTATTTCTTGAGGAGATCTTTCTCAAGTGAGCCGGCATTTACACCTATCCGGATAGGTATCCCTCTTTCCCTGGCAGAGGTAACGACATCTTTTATCTTCCATTTTGCACCTATATTACCCGGATTTATCCTTAGGCCATCAATCCCCTGTTTTATCGCTTCAAGTGCCAGCCTCCAGTCGAAGTGAATGTCAGCTATCATGGGTATGCTGATAAATTTTTTAATCTTACCGAGGGCCTTTGTCGCACTCATGTCAGGCACTGCGAGCCTTATTATTTCACAACCTGATGCCTCGAGGGATTTAATCTGTTTTACGGTTGACTTTATATCTGCTGTGTTTGTCTTCGTCATGGACTGTACGACAATCGGATTTTCGCCCCCGATAGGCACCTTGCCCGCATAAATTGTCCTTGTCTTTCTACGAGTCACCATTTTTGCCTGCCTTTTTGGCCTCAATCTTTTCATTGTTCTCAATCTCATTCAGTATCTCTTTTTCTATCTGTTTCTTTTCTCTGTATGCTTTTACAGCAGCCAGGTGCTCTTCCGCTGTAACAGAAAAATGATGTGAGCGGTCATCGTTTGATACAAAATATATATAGGGCACATCTGCAGGATAGAGTGCTGCAATGATTGATTTGACGCTGGGAGAAGCAATAGGACCTGGTGGAAGGCCATTAATAACATAGGTATTGTATGGAGTTCTTCGTCTAAGATCATTTGCTGTTATTTTTTCTCTGAAACTCTTTATCCCATAAATAGCGGTAGGGTCTGCCTGAAGAGGAATTTTTTTCCTGAGCCTGTTGTGATATACGGCAGAAATCAAAGGTCTCTCTTCATCTGTTACTGCCTCTTTTTCAATAATCGATGCCAGAGTTAATATCTTTCTTTCCGAGAAACCAAGCTCTGATGCCCGTGCATAAAGCTTAGATGAAATTTTTTCGCGCATTCTGTTTATCATCATCCCTATTGCATACTCGGGGTCCATCCCCTTTGGTATTTTATACGTATCAGGGAATAGATAGCCTTCAAATGTCGGGGCATTAATATCATATAAAGCGAGGAAGTCTTCATCCGATGAAAGCGTCATAAAATTTTCTTTATTAATAATGCCTTTTCCTGAAAGCTTTTCCGCTATTTCTCTTAGTGAATCTCCCTCCACAATTGTTATTTCATACTCAATAATCTGTCCCCTCTTAAGCATTTTGAAAATATCAAGGGGACTCAGCGAGCCAGTTATAGAATAGTATCCAGCCCTTATTTTTCTATCCAGGCCGCTTATTCTGCCAATAAAGAGAAAAATTCCTTTGTCTCGCATAAGTTTTTCTTGTGAAAGAATTTCAACCGCCTGTCTGAAGGTAGCGCCCTCTGGTATTTTAATCTCTATATTTTTACCTCCGGTTGGAAGCGGTGTCAGTAGTTCCACTGCCACATAGATACAACACAATAATATAATGCTGGCTAATATAAAAATGATATTTCTTTTCATGGTCTTAGAATGACAGAATTAATAGTTGGCAGTCAATCAGTTAACTGTAAACAGTCGTTGGTCAGACGTCACCAGTTTTGAAATGAATTCTTCATAAAAAGTGGGGTAATTCTTAGGAATTACCCCACTCTATTGACTATTGATTGTTTTTAGTACATTTCCCCGCCCATACCACCGGGGGGCATCTTTGGACTCTTCTCCTCCTCTGGAATATCTGTAATCATTACTGCAGTTGTCAACATCAGAGCTGCAACTGATGCCGCATTTTGTAACGCATATCTTGTTACCTTGGTCGGGTCAATAATGCCTGTCTTCATCATATCAACATATTCTTCTTTATCCGCATCAAAGCCGAGGTTAACATCCTTTGCATGCTTTACCTTTTCGACTACCACAGAGCCTTCAATACCAGCGTTATTCGCTATCTGCCTGATCGGTTCTTCAAGCGCCCTTTTCACTATTTCAATACCTATCTGTTGATCAGCTTCGAGTTTAAGGCCTTTAAGTGCAGGAAGGCACCTTAGAAATGCAACGCCTCCGCCAGGGACAATACCTTCTTCAACAGCAGCCCTTGTTGCATTGAGGGCATCTTCAACCCTTGCCTTTTTCTCTTTCATCTCTGTTTCTGTTGCAGCACCAACATTGATCACGGCAACACCACCGACAATCTTCGCAAGCCTTTCCTGAAGCTTTTCCCTATCATAATCGGATGTTGTCTCATCTATCTGTGTCTTTATCTGTTTAACCCTTCCCTGAATCTTTGCCGGTTCTCCAGCACCTTCAACAATAGTTGTATTCTCTTTATCAATATTGATTTTCTTTGCCCTTCCAAGGTCGGATATCTTTATGTTTTCAAGCTTAATTCCGAGGTCTTCTGACATCAGTGTACCGCCTGTAAGAACGGCGATATCCTCGAGCATCGCCTTCCTTCTATCGCCAAAACCTGGTGCCTTAACAGCGCATACCTGAAGGGTTCCACGAAGCTTATTCACAACAAGAGTTGCGAGGGCTTCACCTTCGACCTCTTCTGCAATGATGAACAAAGGTCTCCCCATCTTTGCAATCTGCTCAAGTATTGGTAAAAGGTCCTTCATGCTCGAAATCTTCTTCTCATGGATAAGAATATACACATCCTCGAGTATGCACTCCATCCTTTCAGGGTCGGTGATAAAATACGGTGATATATATCCCCTGTCAAATTGCATACCCTCAACAACATCAAGCGTTGTCTGCATGCTCTTTGCCTCTTCAACAGTAATTACCCCGTCTTTGCCTACCTTATCCATAGCCTCCGCAATGAGCTCTCCAATAGATGTGTCGTTGTTTGCTGAGATTGTACCAACCTGGGCGATCTCCTTTTTATCCTGGACCGGTTTACTGAGCTTCTTAAGCTCCTCGATAACTACCTCCACAGCCTTTTCAATTCCTCTTTTCAAATCCATCGGGTTTGAGCCTGCTGCAACATTCTTTATACCTTCTCTGTAAACAGCATGTGCAAGGACAGTTGCTGTTGTAGTACCGTCGCCTGCAACATCAGATGTCTTTGATGCAACCTCTCTGACAAGCTGTGCCCCCATATTCTCCCATGGGTCCTTTAATTCGATCTCCTTTGCAACTGTAACACCATCCTTTGTTATGGTAGGCGCACCATATTTCTTGTCAAGTATCGCATTCCTACCTTTTGGTCCTAACGTTGCCTTTACTGCATCTGTTAGCAGCGATACCCCCTTGAGTATAGCGTTTCTTGCTGCATCATCAAATAGTAGCTGTTTCGCCATTTATTAACCTCCTTCTGTTTTTTTTAGCCTTCAATGATTCCTAAGATGTCCTCTTCCCTGATGATGAGATAATCTTCATCGTCAATCCTAATCTTTGAGCCTGAATACTTATCAAAAAGTATCGTATCCCCTACCTTAATATCCATAGGCTGACGTTTACCATCATCCGTAATCCTGCCCGGACCTGCTGCAATTACTGTACCTTTCTGGGGTTTCTCCTTTGCGGCATCAGGGATATAAAGACCACCTGCTGTCTTTTCCTCCTCTGAAGAAAACTTAACAAATACTCTGTCTCTAAGCGGTTTAAACTTCATAACACATCGCTCCTTTCTTTAGTTTAAGATCTTTAATTTTGTTAGCACTCTAAGGTAGTGAGTGCTAATATAATAGTTTAGGGGTACAGAAGGCAAGGATTTTAAACGCTCAAAAAGATGTAAAATATCTTAATTACTGCTATTTTCTATGAAATTCGTTTATTTTCTAAATTTTATAAGATATTTTTTCTATTTACATTATAACCACTGCTTAGTCCTTCTTGGTAACCAGAATTTTATCGTCAGTAAACCTACAAGGAAACCTCCTATATGGGCAAACCATGCAACCCCGCCACCCTTGGCAAGTCCTGTACTTATTAAACCATTAATGAACTGAACAATAGCCCAAAACCCGATAACTATCAAGGCAGGGACCCTCACAGTTGTAATAAAAAAACCTAAAAATACTAATGTGTATATGCTTGTTCTGGGGAAAAGCAGTAAATATGCGCCAAGAATGCCGGAAACGGCACCACTTGCACCGATCATTGGCATAAGTGAACCCGGGTCGGTAATTGCATGGGTATATGCAGAGACGATTCCGCAGAAGAGATAAAATACAATAAATCTTAAATGGCCCAACCTATCTTCTATGTTGTTACCGAATATCCACAGGTAGAGCATGTTGCCTCCCAGGTGAAATAATCCACCATGCATGAACATAGCAGAGAAGATCGTTAGCGCTGGATGTATGGGCTGAACCTTATCGAAGCTCAGAATATAATGAGGGATCGCACCATATGAATACACGACTCGCTCTATACCTGACGGAGATATAACCTGCCATATAAATACGAATATGTTAAGTGAAATAATTCCTATCGTAACAAATGGGAATGTGCGTGTAGGATTATCATCTTTATATGGAATCAATTGTTATTACCTCTATCCCATTTTTTTCCAGAAGCCATGTTGTTATGCCTTTGCCAGCCTGTTTCCCGCCAGAGACCCATACATATGTTACCCCACAGGATGGACTCCCATCTTTAAAGATAGCCTTTTTTATCTTAAACATACCGGCAATCCTCAGAATCTCCTTTGCGCCCCTGATTAAACAGTCTGTATAATCTGTGCCGTTTTCGTATACCACCACATCTCCTTGCTCCAAAACAGACTTACCATCGCCTTTCATAAACTGCAGAGGACGCCTTGGCGTTGGAAGACCACCGAGTTGCTCAGGGCAGACAGGAATAGCTTGGCCCGAGGATACAAGGTCAACAATCCTTTTATCCTCGCTGTTTTTGCCATCATATCTTGTATTAAAGCCTGCAAGGCACGCACTAACGAGAAACATAGCAAATTATACGGTAACCCCCGTTTAGAAAGAAAGCTCTCCCTTTGGGCTGGATAAAAATACGCAGCGAGAGCTGCTGGGAAAAAATTTCTAACGGGGTAAAGTAGTATTATAGTGTCAAAAACAGCCAAAGTAATTCATGCTTGCATTATATTTAATAGATATGCTATAACTTTTACGATTACTAAATCGAAAAACTTACAGGGGGGCCTTTATGGACAATATAAAGAAGGAGCTATCGTTTCTCTTCATTGCTTTCATACTATTCCCCATTTATGCCGCTACTGCATATGGTGCGCTTTCAGATCAGGCAAAGGTATGCCTAACTTGTCATTCAGGCAGGGGAATGACCAAGACCTTGGAGAATAAAGAGATATTACTTCTCTTTATAGATAAAGAAGAATTCGCTAAATCTGTCCATACAAAAATCGATTGTAATGACTGCCATACAGGGTATATGGCAGCCCATGTATCGAAGAAAAGGGTGATTAAGAGCAAAAGAGAATATGCTATAAATGCTTCTCGTGTATGTTCAACATGCCACCCGGATGACCAACTGAAAAAAATCCCTATGCACAGCCCTTTGATGGCACAGGCTACGTGTGTCGAATGTCATGGTTCGCATTATATACAAAAAATGGCAGAGTGGAAAAAAGGTGTTAATGAAACCCCATACTGTCTTACATGCCATAGACATAGCTTGAGTATGCATTTGAAAAGCGGCGAATTACTTGCTCTTGCTATAAATGAATCTTCCTATAAAGGTTCGATTCATGGGAATCTTTTATGTAGCGCCTGTCATAGAGATTTTTCAAAGACGAAACACCCTGTAAGGACGTTCACAAATAAAAGGGAATACACCGTTCTTGCAACAAAATCATGTTCAACATGCCACCCCAATGAACAGCTGAGAAAAAGTCCGGTACATGCTTCTCTAATGGCAACAGCCACATGTATTCAATGTCATGGCTCACATGCTATAAAGGGTATGAAGATACAAAAGATTGGGATGGATGAATCCCAATACTGCCTTACCTGCCACAGAGGCAGACTGAGCATGACCATGAGGAATGGGGAATCGTTATCCGTCTATATAGACGAATCATCACTTAAAAGCTCTGCCCATGGTACATTAAAATGTACCGCATGCCATACGATTTTTTCTAAGACTCAACATCCTGTGAGGGCTTTCAATAATAAACGTGAATACACACTTATTAACACAGAACTGTGCAAAAAATGTCATCAAAATGCTTCCACACAATATGAAAGTAGCATTCACTCTGCCTTATTTAAAAGTGGAAATACTAAAGCACCACATTGCACAGACTGTCACGGCAATGCTCACTCGGTAGCACTGGCAAAGACTGATAAGACGATCGGTCTCACATCGTGTAACAAATGTCACGGGGAGTTAAATAGCTCATACGAGGCAAGTGTTCACAATATTGCAAGGATTCAAGGAAAAGCAAATGCTCCTGTTTGCTCATCATGTCACAATGCACATAATATTGAATCTACAAAGATGACTACCAAGATAAAAGAAGGATGCTTTAAATGTCATAAAGATATGGGCAAAGTCCATAACAAGTGGCTTAAAAATCCTCCTATTAAAACAGCTACTTTTGCCGGAGCCCATTTTGATGTTGTATCCTGTGCAGCATGCCATTCTCCTCAGGCTACCCGGAGAATCCATCTCAGTCTGTTCGACTGCAAAACAGGAAAGCCCTTGACAGAGGAAGATATCATCAAGCTACTCGATACTACAGATGCTGCTGGCTTGATGAAGAAGATAGACACAAACGGAGATAAGATTATAGAAGGCAAAGAATTATGGGGCATCTTCTCGATGCTATGGAGTAAGGGCGTTCGAACAACGTTTACGGGAAAGATGGATGTGAGCAATTCTGCAGAAGCACACCAGCTTGGTACTAAAAAAGAGGCAACAAGAGAATGTGATAAGTGTCATCATCCGGAATCTCCGTACTTTGAGAATGTCTTTATTGTAATAAGCAAGGCTGATGGTGGGACAACAGTTTTACCTGCGGAAAAAGGAGTGCTCAATTCAATATATTCAATAATACCAGCACGTAAATTTTATGCCATTGGAGGCACAAATATAAGCCTTTTTGATATCCTCTTTTACGTAGCTCTTATTGGCGGCATAGCTGTTCCTATCGGTCACCTTAGTCTGCGCATAATATTTTCACCAATAAAATCATTACGCAAGATGGGGAAAGGAGGTAAGAAATAAATGAAAAAGATATATCTTCATCCACTTCCAATAAGAATCTGGCATTGGGTAAATGCCGGAGGGTTCATCGTCTTGATTCTTACCGGAGCGAATATCAGAAATATACTTAATCTGTTCTCTGTTGAAACGGCTGTTGAAATTCACAGCTGGTTAGGGTTTGTTCTCCTTGCGAATTACTTCATATGGCTCCTCTACTATCTCCTCACATTAAATATAAAAATCTATATTCCGCCTCTGCACCATCCAATAGAGTTTGCCAAGAAAGCATTGCGTCAGGCAATATTTTATGGCTACGGGTTAATGGTAGGAGATGAGAATCCACATCATTCTACGTCGGACAATAAGTTCAACCCTATGCAGCAGATGTCCTATCTTATGATTATGACTGTCCTTATCCCTGTCCAGATTATCACCGGTCTTTTCCTTTGGGATCCTAAACTTTTTTCTCCAATTGTTGACGTCGTAGGTATACAGATCTTTGATCTCATTCACGTCCTTCTATGGATATTCTTCAGCGCATTTATGATTGTCCATTTCTATCTTGCAACTCTCGGACATACTACCTGGGCTCATATAATTGCCATGTTTACAGGATATGAGGAAGAGCATGAAGAACATGGACACGGCGAGGAACACGGACACAGCCACTAAGATATTAAAAAAATTAATTTGATCGAGTAGCCTGAGGGGTTCTCCCTCAGGTCTCTCATACAACCTTTAAGCCGTTTTTATTTGAATATCTCTCCAGTCCCTTTATACCAGAGCAGCAAATCGAGATGTGAGACCGGTATGCGTATCTGCCTTGCAAACTCTATCATCTGTTTTTCTATCTGCATATATTTTGTCCTGCTCAAGGATTCCGGAATCTCTTCTATTACCCCGATTTCCCTTAAATTCCTTAATATATGTCTATCGAGAATGGCAATTTCTTCTCCCATTCCTATGTTCCTTAAGAAATGGCTTGCCTCCTTATAGCCAAGACCATCTATTTTATTTACTAACCATTCCCTGCATTCATGTACATTGTCAAACATGTACAAAACAGGTTTCAAACAAACTCTTCCTTTATTCACCTGACAATCCCCCCTTCCTCCCTTTTCTAAAGGGGGGGCAGGGGGGATTGTTTTCATTGTCTTTTGTGTCACTATGGGACATGTTTGTTTTATAAATAATTTTCTTGCCTTTACAATATATTGTGCTTTCTTGTTTTTAAATCTCACGCATTGTAATTTTTGTTTGATTTTCTCCGTATCGCCTTCAAACAACAGGTCTTCCCCCCCAAGCTCTACTATTGCATCCCAGCAGGATTTTGCTCTGGATTGGGGGGTTAGGATGCAGAAGGCTAATTCAGTGAAGATTTCTTCATCATTTCCATCAGTCCAAAGTTTCCTGAATTCTTTTAATCGAGAGATTATTTCTCTTTTTTTGATTCCGTATATTTTTTTTAATTGACTTATAGCAGGTTTATTTATTCCCATTTTAACTCAGCAGGAAATTGAAATCGGATCTGGTTATTGACAATCCTCTTCTGGTGCTCGAAGAATCATCCATTACTGCCTTATAAAGCTCAAGTTTCTTTCTCTTGAGGTACATCATTTTTTCTTCTATCGTGTGACGCATCAGTATTCTTGTAATCGTCACCTTGTTTTTCTGTCCTATCCGATGGGCCCTGTCAGATGCCTGGTTTTCGACTGCGGGGTTCCACCATGGATCGAGGTGAAAGACATATGATGCCTTTGTCAGATTGAGTCCCTGTCCGCCTGCCTTAAGGCTTAAAAGGAAAATAGACGGCCCATTGCCTGTCTGAAAACACTCGATAAGCTTTTTCCTCTTTGAAACCTGTGTTGAACCATCAAGCCTTAAAAAGTCGAGTCCATCCTTCTTCAAGTCTTCCTGTAGTATATCAAGGAAGGATGTAAACTGAGAAAACACAAGGGCGCTGTGATTTCCCTGTAAAAGCTCCTTCAGGCTTTCTATCAGAAAATCAATCTTTGGTGAAGGTTCTTTTATTTCAGGAGCTATTAATTGCGGAGATATACAAAGCTGTCTGAGTTTAAGGATCGCTGTAAGAGCTATAATCTTTGCCTGTGCCTGTGTTTTTGTACGGTAAGCAGTATTTATTGTGAATTTAACCTGTTCAACGGTTTTCTTATATATCGCCTTTTGTTTTTCCGTAAGGTCAAGATAAATATCGGTTTCAACCTTTGGAGGCAGTTCCCTGAGTACCTTCTCCTTTATCCTTCTCATGACAAATGGCCTTGTCCTTTTGATAATCATGTCAAGTGATGTGGAAGCATCCTGTTTTATCAGGGGCCTGAATCTGTCAAAGTCACCGAGCAGTCCGGGCATTGTCAGGTCAATAATCGAATAATATTCGCCTATATGGTTTTCAAGGGGAGTGCCTGTCATAGCAAGTTTAAAATTCGCCTTCAGTTGTCTGACCGCCCCTGTCGTGTCCGCATAGATATTTTTTATTGCCTGTGCCTCATCAAAGATTATCACCCCAAACCGGATGTCCTTGAGTTTATCAATGTCTTTTCTGACTAAGCCGTATGTTGTCAGAACTGCATCGCTGCCTTCAAAAGAGGTACTGCGTTCCCTGCCCGTATAGAACATTATCCTCAGGTCAGGGTAGAACCTTTTAATCTCATTCTCCCAGTTGAATAAAAGGCTTGGGGGAAGGACAATCAGGTGAGGCAGACCTTTTTCCCCCGCCGGATATGAGACCTTTCCTTCCCTGATCCCTCCAAGTAGGCTTATTGCCTGTATTGTCTTGCCAAGGCCCATGTCGTCTGCAAGGCATGCGCCGAACCTGTTTTCATAGAGAAATGAAAGCCAGGAATATCCGTCTTTCTGGTATCGCCGCAATTTAGCCTTTAAATATCCCGGCAGCGGCCTCGGCTCGATTCTGTCGAATGAGGTCAGACGTTCTATGATCTCCTCATCCTTTGGGGAAAGTTTTACCTTTACACCGCTGTTCCGAAGCATTATCCAGTCGAGTATCTGGAGCCTCGGTACTCTGACTATCTCCTTTTTGCGATCCTCTGAAACGCCTCCTGTTTTATATATTGTTGAAATGATCTCCAATATTTTTTTTGAGTTTGAGTCCATTATCCGGATACAGCCGTCCTTTTCAACAGCGCCTTTCCTGTGTAGCATATCGAGGAATGATGCATCAACAATAAGTTCGCCGTTGCATCGTATTTCAGGTTTAATCTCGAACCAGTCAATACCGGATGGTCTGGATGCATCAAAGGAAAAATCCCATTGAGATGTTTTCACCAATTTATTATCGAAAAACAGCTCGATGCCCTCTTCTTTTAACCGTTCATAAAGGAGCGGAAGATTCTCATACAGGTCTTTGGACTTAACAATCATCTGATTGTATTCAGGAGTATCCTGAAAGATTGTCCAGCCAAATAGTTCATACGGAACTTTGTAAAGCAAAAGTTGTTTCTTCTTGTCCACAGAAGCCGAAATCCATTGTGCATCATGGAGCAGCAAATCACTCTCATCCCTCAAAAAGATCGAGAGATAGTCTTTCAGCAAGGTGCGGGCGGCGTGCTTGAGTTTATATTTATGAAAATTGTCACCAGATAGAGTCTGTTTAATAATATCTTCTGCCTTTGTTTTTGTATCTGCCGAAAGCATATCAAAGAACGCCTTATATAATAATACCTTTCTCTTGTTTGCCCTCAACTGTTGATTTACACTCTTGTTGAGCAATGAAAAATATCTGAAGAGAAGAAACGAAGTTGATGACTTTAAGGAATCTATCATACATTCTGCCTTTATGAGAAAATAATCGTCAACTGAAGGTACTATAGTTAAAAAGTAGGCTGTATCAGGTCTGCGAGGCTTTGCTTCTGTCCCTCCAACCTTGAGTATCAGATGTTCCGGTTTATCGCCTTCAGAAGAAGAATATGTAATAAAAGAATTTTCAAACTGTTTCAGAGACATTTGAAAGGATGAGAGGTCGGAATCCGGTATCCCATCTATCGAGGAATCTTCATGAAAATTCTCAAGGAGATTATTCCAGAACATCCACCCGATTTTGCTCTTTATGATGCCAAAGCTTTTTGTATCGGTATCAATTACAAAGTCCTCTTCAAATACTGCGTTGTCCATTACCTTATCGTTACATAAACATATCTTGCTGATCTTTACAAAATCACTATATGCATCCAGCTCGGTCTTGCAGGAATATACACTGGTTTTATCAAATGTAAACGCTGTCTCCCCTTCATTTGTCTTGAAGATAACAGGATATTTATTACCATATTTTTGCAGATATTGGGTAAAGTCCCTCAGCTTCCCGTAACCTGTAAAATAAGACCGCAACACTAAATGACTGAGTTCATAAGGGATTTTACCGTGAAATTCGGATATTTTTTTACCATCTCTCCGCAGATAGATATCAGAAATGTGTTTGGTCTTTTCTATTACAATGGAATACCCGTGTATTCCTGATTTTTGCTGCAAAAATTTCACTTTGCTGCTGCCCTTTTCAGCCAGTGGAGAGTGGATATCCCCTCTTGAGATGGCCCGCCTGCCGTCCGTCGGGCAGGGTGTAGGGGTGTGTTGAAAGCTGACGAGGGTTTGGGGTGAATCAACAGGTTCGCTATTCAGGCATTTCAAAAGACAGGCTTTGTGTTCTTCATCCTGGTTATATCCTTTGAATACGTCCGGCTGAAGCAGGTTTTTTAGAGTGATCAGGCTGCAGATTACATGCTTGCAGTTCGAATACGGAGACCATGCAGGGCAGTTGCAGGAGTGGCTGAGACCATTACTGTTCAGAGAAAAATCAACAGAATAAAGTCTGGTACCCCTGACTTTTGCAGTGAGCACCGAAAAATCTTCATTCCATTCTAGTTCACGAAGATTGCCCCTTCTGTAATAATCGAATCCTCTTACAATATACTGTTTTGGTGCAAGGGTATAAATCTGCCCTGCAGGATATGATTGTAAGAAATCAAGAATTTCTTTTCCGCCCAGGCGGATCTCCGACTGTTTCGAATCATACATTTTGATATTTTAACAGACTGAAATGATTACTGGAACAGGTTTGATTTTTTCTGATACTTAAAGATTATTTTGTAAAAGAATTTTACATAATCTGGCAACAAAAAGAGCACAATTCCTCTGTGTCAAACATTTCTCAACTCTTATTGATTACTTCATTTTGGAAAGAAATAAACAGGAACTGCGCACATCCGAGGCTTTTTGCTCAGTACGAACTCCACCTGCTAATCGACACTTATTAGAAGAAAAATCTCTTTTTCATTATTGCGGACTAATAAAGTAGCCTTCCTCTTTACTTTCTGTATGCGATAGACAATGCTATCAAAAACCTGACATTGTAATAATATCTAACAATAACTTGATAGATAATCATACTTATGTTAATATGGCCGTATAGAAGGAGGAATGCAATGAACATTTATAAAAAAATAGGACTCAGGTTCAAGGAATTGAGGGAAAAGACAGGAATGAGCCAGGATGTGCTGGCGCGGAAAATGAAACTGCCCCGTCCGGCCATATCTCAAATAGAGAGCGGCGCACGGAAGATCGCTACCGATGAGCTTCTCATGTTTTCGCAGATATTCCATATACCGGTAGATGACCTGCTCAATCCTGGAAAAGAGCCGGAAGTCCGCTTGCATGAATGGAAAAAAGAAAAGGGAACTAAGCCGCGGATGCGGATTAGCGTACCGCAAAAAAATCTTAAGAAGTTCAAGGAAGTGCTGCTGTACATCCTTAATAAGGTTGGCTCGAAGCCGAACATCGGCGAAACGGTCATCTACAAGCTTCTTTATTTCATAGATTTCGACTTCTATGAGAAGTATGAAGAGCAGCTTATCGGCGCGACGTATATGAAGAATCAATATGGCCCGACGCCTATCGAGTTTGACAAGATCGTTGAGCAGATGATCAAGAAAGAGGAAATAGAAAAGGTAAAGAGCGACTATTTCAACTACCCACAGACGAAATACCTGCCGCGAAACAAACCGGACCTCACGAAGTTCAAGGCAAATGAGATTGAGGTAATCGATGACGTCCTAAACAGGCTCTCAGAGATGAATGCCAGCCAGATCAGCGACTATTCCCATGGAGATGTGCCATGGCTCACAACGAGCGAAGGCGAGGTTATCGAGTATGAATCGGTTTTCTACCGCACACCGCCTTATTCCGTGCGGTCCTATGCGGAAGAGAACGGATGAGCGAATGGTTTTACAGTCCATACATTGGAAAGCTGTTCAAGAAGATTTCCCATGTCCCGGAATTCGAAAAAGACATGAAGAAGCTCGTCAGACGGTTCACCTCACTTGAAGAGGATTTGCAGACATTTATCAGGGTTGCGATGAACTTATTCCACAAACAGAACATAGACAGCCAGGCGATATTTCACATATCCGACATAGGCATCCGTTCACCGAAGATATATAAGGTAAAGAAGTTCGCCTGCAAGGCACTGAAAGGGAAAGGCGTGCAATCGGGGATAAGGGTTATTTATGCCTATGACGAAGAAAAGGACGGGGTAGACTTCATAGAACTCTATTATAAGGGGGATAAGGAAAGCGAGAATAGGGACAGAATAATGAAATATTTCCGAAAATGAATGATGAAGGGAAATGAAAAGAAAAATCGTCAGAAAATTAGGAGGTGTGAACCTCCTTCATCAAAACGGCGGTCAAATTCTTTTGTACTCTTAGCCAGCATTTTCTTTTTCATATAGCTATGCCTCCTTTTTCCTTGAACGTCTTACAGAAATAATACGGATTAGGTTATAAGATGTTACCTCAAACTTATAATAGAGTATACTAAATGTGAGGATTGCCTAATGATAGAAGAAATATTTAATGATTGTAACTCAGTCGAACACGGAGGGAATATTTACAGGTTAGCTGAGGAACTTAAGATACAGGAACGGAAGGTAATAGATTTTAGTTCTTCTGTAAATCCGCTCGGTGTATCTAAAAAGGTGAAGGCAGAAGTACGGAAGCACCTGAAATATCTTCATAATTATCCAGATCCTGAAGCAAAAAGATTGAGAAAAAGATTGGCTCAATATCATGGAATTGACCTCGAGACGATTCTCTGCGGAAATGGGAGCATAGAACTTATTTACCTGATAGCAAGGGCATTAAAACCTCAGAAGGTTCTTATACCGGCACCAACATTTTCAGAGTATGAAAGAGCATGTACCACAAGTTGCAAGTCACAAGTTGCAAGTTACGAGTTAAAGAAAGAAGATGATTTTAATATAAATCCTGAGGAATTTGTCGAGGCAATGAAGGGATGTGATATGGCTTTTCTATGTAATCCAAATAACCCTACAGGACGATTGTTAAAAAAAGAGGGCGTCAGAAAAATTGCAGATACAGCAAAAGAACTTAAATGTTATCTCATTGTTGATGAGGCATTTATAGATTTCTGTCCAGAAGAAACAGTAATAAATGAAGTTCAGAATAATTCTTATCTTATTGTCTTAAGGTCCATGACACCCTTTTACGCCCTTCCTGGGTTAAGGATTGGATATGGTATCTTCCCCATGCATCTGATCAGGACATTAAAGGAGCATAAAGAGCCATGGACTGTGAACAGTCTTGCACAAAGGGCAGCGGTGGTGGCACTCAAAGACAAAGTTTATAGAAATGAAACGTTGAGATTAATAAAAGCAGTAAAACAGTTTTTTGAAAAGAACTTTAAGAAAGTAGGGATAGAATATTTTCATTCTGATACGAATTTCTATCTCATAAGAATAGAAAATGCAAATGAGATCTCCCGGCAGCTCGGAAGAAAAGGGATGCTTGTAAGGGAATGCAAAGAATTCAGAGGGCTTGATAATACTTATTTGCGTATTGCCGTAAAATCACATAGAGAGAATACGATTTTGATAAAGGAGCTTACAGCGTTTTTAGATAAGAGAAATAATGAAGAGAACAAAAATCGGTAATCCACCTTAATCCCCCTTTTATAAAGGGGGATATATCAGAGAAATAGAATCATTCCCCTCTTTTCTAAAGAGGGGGAAGAGGAGATTACTAAAATGATCGGATTGAAAGTTTTTCTGATAAATTTCTGAGGGGGTTAGGTTAATATGCCAATCAGACAATGGTTAAAGAGCACCAATTTTGCAATAGAAGGGATACTTCATGCTGCAAAGACCCAGCGACATGTTCGCTATCATTTCTTTAGCGCCGCTATTGTACTCCTTATGAGTTATATCCTCGGTGTATCACGTACAGAGTTTCTCATCATTGCTCTTTCTGTAATAGCAGTACTTCTTGCTGAAATGTTCAATACCACAATAGAGACAATAGTTGACATCATCTCGCCTGAGCATAGTGAGAAAGCACGCATAGCAAAAGATATTGCAGCAGGCGCAGTTCTGATAACAGCATTTGGTGTAGCAGTTATCGGATATATTATTTTATTTCCCTATCTCCGGGATTCGTTTCACAAAGGACTATCGATAACAAAACATTCAAAAGAAGAAATTGCCCTCTTAGCGTTCATCATTGTTCTTATTCTCGTTGTAATAACAAAGGCATATTTAGGAAAGGGTCTTCCCCTGAGAGGTGGTATGCCGAGCGGACATGCTGCACTCGCATTTTCAGTGTGGGTGGCAACAACATATATTACAGAAAATTTTACAGTATCATTACTTACGTTCGTAATCGCTGCAATAATTGCACAAAGCAGAGTGATAATAAAGTCACATACCGTCTGGGAACTAATCCTCGGTAGTTTAATGGGAGCATCGGTGACCTTTCTGTTGTTCAGGATATTTTCGTGATTTAGAAAATTGTTTAACCCGAATAATGCAGACATTGTTCAAAAATTTATTTAACTCGATGAATTATTGAATTATTTTTATATGTTTTATTGATAAAAATATTCGTTATGCCATTAGTTAAAGGCACATTAAGGTATCGAAAAATTAATTTTTCCATAACATCTGCATTATTCATTTGCATTATTTGTATTAGATAATATGAAATAATAGTTACCTTCATGATGATGATGATGAACCTTCAAGATGCCATATTGGAGCTTTACAGAAAGGCAGCCGCCGTGTTGGCTTCGGATATTGAAGACGCCCTTAGGTTTTCATATCAAAAGGAAAAATCAACGGCAAAACATGCATTATCCGTTATTCTAAAAAATATACAGCTGTCAAAAAAGACAGGAAGACCGCTTTGCCAGGATACCGGCGTGCCTGTATTTTTTATAAAAGTTCCATTGGGTATAAGCTCTCTCTATTTAAAGAATGAGATTATAGGCGCAACAAGGATTGCTACTAAAACGATACCTTTGCGCGCCAATGCCGTTGATATACTCACTGAAAAAAATTCCGGAGACAATACGGGCAGCGGGTTTCCGGTTTTTTATTTTGAAGAAACAAGGGAGAAAAAGATCATAATAGACCTCATGCTGAAAGGGGCCGGAAGCGAGAATATAGGACAGTTATATAAATTACCCGTGGAAGACCTTAAAGCAGAGAGGGATCTGTCAGGAGTGAGAAAATGCGTAATCGATGCAGTATATAAAGCGCAGGGTAAAGGTTGCCCTCCTTATATTATCGGGGTTGGTATAGGCGCGGCAAGGGACCAGGTGACAAGACTTTCAAAAGAACAGCTCTTGCGAAAACTCGGAGACATGAATAAACATAAGACTTTGTCGGAATTTGAAAAGGCACTCCTGAAAGATATAAACATGCTCGGCATCGGACCGCTTGGACTCGGAGGCAACACAACAGCCTTAGGGGTTAAAATATCGGTAAATCACAGACATCCGGCATCATATTTTGTGGATGTTTCGATCTCCTGCTGGGCTGACAGGAGGGCGAGATTAATATGGAAGATGGAATCCTAAAAAACATAAATATGCTATGAATGTTAAGACAATCAATTTCCCGATAACTAAAAATGATGTCTTGAAATTAGAAATTGGAGATATAGTTTCGATAAACGGCCGGATTGTAACAGGAAGGGACAAGGTGCACAAATTTTTATACAATGAAAAGCCTTTAAAAAAACAAATGCCCGTAGATCTTGAGGGCGGGATCCTCTATCATTGCGGTCCCATAATTAAAAAGACCCTAAAAGGATTTAAAGTTGTTGCAGCGGGTCCGACAACGAGTATGAGGGTTGAGATGTACGAGCATAAGATAATCTCGGAATACAGGTTAAGAGCTGTAATGGGGAAAGGAGGCATGGGGGAACAGACCCTGAATGCCCTTAAAAAAAATGGCTGTGTATATTTTCATACTATAGGCGGCGCTGCAGTGTATCTTGCAGACAGGATAAAAAAAGTAGTTGATGTATGGAAGCTTGAAGAGTTCGGTATGACAGAGGCGATGTGGGTGCTTGATGTTGAAGAATTTCCGGCAATAGTGACAATGGATGCTCATGGCGGAAGTCTTCATGAAAAAATAGAGAAGGAATCTTATAAGGAATTGAGAAAGCTTATCGGATTAAAAACTCAAAGAAATTAAATCTTAGTTGCGACACCACAGGGCTTTTACCCCGCGGGAAAGCTCAACATTGAGAAGATTTAGGCAGAACTGACGTGGTATGTGCAGTAGGATAAATGAGACAGTGGAAGAGGATAATAAGTAATTTACTCGGAAAATTTATGTAAAGGAGGAAAGAAAATGGACTTTTGGGAAAAGGTAAAAAAAGATTTACAAAAAGAGATTAAAGCAGGAATCGCCTTTATTAAAGAAGGGGCTGCTACCATGAAGAAAAAGACAGAGGAACTCACCGAAGAAGGGAAAAAACAGTATAAGATATTTGAACTCAAGACAAAGGTTCAGAAGGAGGTAGCAGAGCTTGGCGGAAAGGTCTATGACCTGAGCTCAAAAATCAAGAATCCCATGCTCGACAAAAAGGTGAAGGCAATTGTTGCACGTGTCAAAAAATTAGAGGGGCAGATAATAAAACTTGAGGGGAAGAAAAAGGAAACAGCAAAAAAAGCGAGTAAAAAGCGGGCTACTTAAGGTATATAGTAAGTAATATATAAATAAGCATATAACACAAACGGATAAAAGCACGGAAATGTCATTCCAAGTCCTTTGCTTTCTGTCATTCCGAGCCCGAAAGCATTCGGGAGAGGAATCTTTATAAGTGAAAGAATAGGTATTTGTGCAACAGACTCTATAGTAAAGGAATTAAATAAATTTACATAATTCACCCTCCCCTACATCCCATCCCGTCAAGGGAGGGGATATTAGAGTCCCCTATTGAGAGGGGTGTAGAGGTGTGTAATCCTTCTCCCCTTGCGGGTTAGGGTGAGGGTAAACTTATTTTTTGCTTTCACTATAATTAAGGAGAAAAGATGAGGAAGATACTTATAGCAACTATTTTTCTATTAGCAGCTTTTTTCATAATAAGAAGCAATTTAAATATCGTTCATGAACCGGAAATAGTTGAATCTGCAAAATCTAAAGAATATCGCGAAATAGTAGGAAATATTGAGAAAGGAGAGACCCTTTTCGATATATTCAAAAAATACGAGCTTGATTTAAGAGAATTATTCAAATTAAAAGAAGCATCCGCAGATATTCATAAATTAAGAAAATTGTCACCTGGCCAGCTTTATAAAATAAAAATTGATGACAATGACCAGATAAATTCATTCGTTTACTGGATAGATGACGATACTATTTTAAACATTACCCGCACTGAATCAGGTTTTTGCGCTGAAAAGGTACCTGTGAACTATGAAAAAAGGGTGCAATACATAGGAGGTGTAATAAAGGATAATCTCATCTCATCAATTGGAGAAGGCAGGGAGAACCTGATGCTGGCACTTCAGCTTTCAGACATATTTGCATGGGATATAGATTTCACAGCAGATCTCAGGAATGGTGATACGTTTAAGATTGCTGCTGAAGGATTTTATCTAAATGGTGAATTTAAAAAATATGGTGATATACTTTCTGCAGAGTTTATGAATAATGGAGAGACCTGTCGGGCATATAGATTTGAACTTAATGGTAAGGCTGATTACTACGATGCTGACGGAAAATCGCTGAGAAAGGCATTTCTTAAAGCCCCCTTAAGTTTCAGACGTATAAGCTCGGGCTTTTCTAAAAGCCGGTTTCATCCAGTATTAAAGATTTACAGGCCACATCACGGACTTGACTATGCCGCACTTGCAGGAACGCCTGTTTCCACTGTAGGAGATGGAAAAGTTATTTTTGCCGGATATAAAGGACAGTATGGCAACCTTGTAATAATAAAACATCCCAATGGTTACAAAACATATTACGGTCATTTATCAAAAATCAGAAAAGGAATTAAAAGGAGAGTAGAAGTAGAACAAGGTCAGGTTGTTGGCTATGTGGGTGCAACAGGGCTTGCAACAGGACCTCATCTCCATTACGAGATGAGGGTTAATAATAAACCTGTCAATCCATTTGCAGTAAAATTACCGCGAGGAAACTCTATTCCAAAAACACTAATGGCTGAATTTATTAAAATGAGGGATCAAATGACAAATAGGTTCGCCTTTATAAGGATACCGGCATCCCCACACTTGGAAGATAATAAAAAAGAAAGTTGATGGAAGAGTTAACTAAGGAGTTCAATGTAAGAGGGTTCAAAATACCATTTCCTCTAAGAGAGAGATATATATCTATAGGGCAGGAGGGAATTAATGACATTTAAATTCGAACACCTGCTATTACCTTTTATTGTCTTTATTGTCTCAACTGCAATTTTATTTACCATAAGGGGTATAGCATTCAGGCTTATCCACAGATGGGCTGAAAAGACAGAGACAAAACTTGACGATATAATAATAAAATCCTTTAAAACACCCTCTATTTACTGGTGCCTTGCTATCGGACTTTATATCGGTGCTGATGTATCAGAACTTCCCAAAAGGTATGTCTTCTACCTTAGCAAGGCAATTCATGTAATTGTTATATTATCTGTCACCATCGCTGCAGCAAACCTTGTTGGCAAAATCTTTAAAAATTACATACAAAAATTAGATGTTCCCATTCCCACTACAGGTCTTGCATACGGGATATTAAAAGGGACAATCTTCACTATAGGTTTTTTGATTATACTCAGCGTTATGGGTATTTCAATAACACCTTTTGTTGCAGCATTAGGGGTTGGCGGTCTTGCAGTTGCCCTTGCAGTTCAGGACACCTTTGCAAACCTTTTTGCAGGAATTCATATCCTCATGGAAAAATCCATCAGGGTTGGAGATTTTGTAAAACTTGAGACAGGGCAGGAAGGCTATGTAGAGGATATTACGTGGAGGACTACGAGGGTTAAGATGTTGCCTAATAATATGGTTGTAATTCCGAATAGCAAACTTGCGCAGAGTGTTGTAACAAACTATTATCTGCCTGAAAAACGTATGTCGCTATTAGTCCCCATATCCGTAAGTTACAGTTCCGATACTGAAAAAGTGGAAAAGATACTTATTGAGGAGGCTAAAAAGGCTGCTGGAGAAGTCCCCGGAATGCTTAGCGAACCAGAACCCTTCGTGAGGTTAATACCCGGCTTTGGAGATAGTTCTCTTGATTTCACCCTCATATGCCAGGTTAAAGAATTTGTTGATCAGTATCTTGCACAGCATGAGCTGAGAAAAAGGATTTTTAACCGCTTTAAAGAAGAAGGGATGGAGATACCTTTCCCGCATAGGACGGTATATATCAAGGGGGAGAAGGAACGGAGGGGTAAATCACAGATAATTTCCACAGAAAAGTCTGAGGAACCATAAATAGGTATATAAAACATCATTATAATTTTGAAGGAGGATAATTTTATGTTTTATTGTAAATGTAAATTGATATCCGGAATTGCAAGGTTTTTAATAATAACGATTGTTCTGCCAATATGCCTCTTGCCAATATGCGCTCATGCGCAGTCTGACTCAGATCTCTCATCTGGTGAATCCGTATATGTTTCTATCTATTCTAATCTCTATTCCGGTCCTAAGGCAGTACGATTCGAACTTGCTGCAATGTTGAGCATCCGGAATACAGACCCTAAATATCCTATTACGATACTCAAGGCAGACTATTATGATACAAGCGGTAATATAATAGATAACTATATTAAAAAACCAATGAAACTGAAGCCTTTAGAATCCACTTATTTTTACATCAAAGAGTATGACAAGAGAGGCGGCCCAGGAGCAAATTTCATAGTGAAATGGCAAGCAGAAAGAAAGGTAAATCAGCCGATTATTGAAGGAGTGATGCTTGGTATGCGTCAAGGAGTATCTTTTATCTGCCCGGGACAGATAATCACCGAGCATTAATAGTAGATAAGCTTACCGCAGAAATTATTTTTGCAGATGCTTGTGCCATAATATTTGAATCTAAATAATACTGCGTCGTAAGCATAACTGCAGTTTTTTTAAATGGAATACGAATTCTTAAAATCATTAGAAGTTATCTTTATTGCATCTGCAATAGTCATTTTACTGCTTTACAAGTTAAAGATCCCTTCACTCGTCGGGTTTATCGTCGCCGGAATTATTATTGGTCCTTATGGTATCGGTATAGTCAAAGATACATATTTCATACAGATACTCGCAGAAATCGGAGTTATACTCCTTCTCTTCACAATCGGCATTGAGTTTTCCATGATAAAGCTTGTCAGGATTAAAAAAGCTGTTCTTGGCGGAGGCGGGGTACAGGTTTTGCTTACAATAATATTATCCTCTCTTGTTACCTATGTAGCCATAAAGGACGTTAATAAATCAATTTTCTTTGGCTTCCTCTATGCCCTGAGCAGCACCGCGATAGTTCTGAAATTATTATCTGAAAAGGGTGAGATCGACTCTCCACATGGTCGTACGATGGTAGGAATACTTATATTCCAGGACCTCTGTATTGTCCCACTTATGATGCTTATTCCTGTTCTCTCAGGAGGCAGGGTTGACATCATTGATATCTTATTAAAAATGGGCAAGGCATTATTAATAATAGGGATTGTTCTCTTGAGCGCGAGATGGATAGTTCCTGTATTTCTCCATCAGGTTGTCCATACAAGGAGCAGAGAACTTTTTGTGACAACGATCATTCTTCTCTGTCTCGGCATAGCGCTTATTACTTCGAGGTTCGGGCTTTCTCTCGCTCTCGGCGCCTTCCTGGCTGGTCTGATCATATCGGAGTCAGAATATGCCCATCAGGCAATATCAGATATATTGCCGTTCAAAGACAGTTTCATGGGTCTGTTCTTTGTCTCCATAGGAATGTTAATGAATATCGAGTTCGTTTTAAACAATGCTCCTAAGATAGCATCTATAGTTCTGTTTATTGTTGGACTTAAAATAATTACAGGAACAGCTTCCGCCCTGCTTGTTGGAACCTCACCGAGATCGTCTCTGCTTGCAGGCTTCGGGATTGCACAGATAGGAGAGTTTTCCTTTGTGCTTGCAATTGCAGGGAAATCATCTGGACTTATAACCGAAGATTTCTATCAGATATTTCTCTCATCATCTGTTGTTACTATGATATTGACACCATTCATCTTGCAAGTTGCTCCATCTATATCCGACTGGACAATGTCAAGGAGCATATTCAGAAATATCATCAAACTGCATAAGATTTCTGAAAGCGTGGGGTTCCCACAAAAAAAACATGATCATATAATTATTATCGGTTTCGGATTGAATGGAAAGAATCTGGCAAAGGTGTTAAGGGAAACAGAAATCCCTTATGTGGTTCTTGAGATGAACAGTAATACGGTGAGAGAAATGAAGAAAAAAGGAGAACCGATCTATTTCGGAGACGGGACAAGTAAAGAAATTCTCCACAAGCTCAACATTAAGAGAGCAAGGCTCCTTGTCATCGCGATATCTGATCCTTCGTCTACGAGGAGAATAGTTTCCATTGCACGGCACGAGAATCCAGATATTTATATCATTGTAAGGACCAGATATATTGTTGAAGTCGATGATCTCAGACAACTTGGTGCAGATGAGGTGATACCCGAAGAATTCGAGACATCGATTGAGATATTTGCGAGGGTATTGCATCAGTACAGCTTTCCAAGAAATATCATACTTGATATGGTCGAAAAGATAAGGAGTAATAGTTATACGCCATTAAGGAATATTGATATTCCAAAGAGGCATCTCTTCGAAGAATATGAATGGCTTCCAGAAATAGAGATAGATGGATTCATGATACCAGAGGGGTCACGCTTAAGCGGAAAAACTATAAAAGACCTTCAGGTGAGGAAGAAAACAGGGGTTACTATTATAGCTGTGAGGAGAGATAAGAAAGTATATACCGTTACCGACCCTGATTTCCGGCTTAAAGATCGGGACTTTGTTCTTTTTATTGGC
>Ga0154888_1179_pt7 | contig 24788 bp, 22 predicted proteins | sample Rifle2008BG19ft_FD_105860 | JGI IMG/M metagenome (GOLD analysis project Ga0154888, IMG submission 105860) | Thermodesulfovibrio sp. RBG_19FT_COMBO_42_12
TTTTTACCGCTAATTTTATTTTTGACTCTGGAACTCTGATGTCATATTCTCCACGATATTTCTCATGCTGATATAACCCTTTACCCTTATATACTCAAGATTATAACACTGTTTTATATAACAATACGATTCATCGCAAGGTACGGAAAATAGTAAACTCGGGAATCTTTAGCTTTGTCAAAATTGACCTAAAAACACTTTTTCCCTTGACAAAATAGCCTGTTTTGCGTTAAAAATTAAGACATTATGGTGGGATTGAGGCTTCTTATTCTGCAATTTGTTATTTTATTCTTCGTACTGCCCCTTTATGCATCAGATATTAATTATGACACACTTGATAGTCACCCTGTAATATCTTCTTCGTCTGAAGAAGTTATAAATAACGGGCCCAAGACGGTATCAGATTATAGCGACAATGAACTCGCTGTAGAAGCTGTCAAGAGAAATATCACGCTTTTTAGCGAAAAGATAAGAGAGAAGTTCTCACTCTGGCTTAGCAGGTCAGGTAGATACATGGATCTAATGAAGGAAATACTTAAAGAAAAAGATGTCCCTGAAGAAATAGTCTTTCTGCCTTTGATAGAGAGCGGTTTCAATCCTTATGCCTACTCAACTGCAAAAGCAGCAGGATACTGGCAGTTTATTGCATCTACTGCAAAAAGATATGGCCTGAAAATCAACTGGTGGAGAGATGAAAGGAGGGACCCTGTAAAATCCACTGAGGCTGCTGCAGACTACCTTAAGGACCTGTATAAAATGTTTGGTTCATGGAACCTGGCAATGGCTGCATATAATGCAGGGGAAGGCAAGATACTTAAAGCACTTAACAAGTCAAAAACAGATGATTACTGGTCGCTGTTGGATACTGAGTACCTTAAGAGAGAAACTAAGGATTACGTCCCCAAGTTTATTGCAGCAAGCTTAATCGCAAATAGCCCGCAGAATTTTGGGTTTGAAGACCTTGAGTACCATCCACCATTAAATTATGACAGGGTGACGATAAGCTCACCTGTTGACCTTGAGGTTGTAGCAGAATGTGCAGAGACTACAGAGAAAGTCATAAAGGAATTAAATCCCGAACTCAGGAGATGGTGTACACCTCCTGATGTCTCTGAATATATGTTGCGAGTACCTGAAGGCAAAAAGGATATTTTTCTCAAGAATCTCTCTCAGATTCCCGAAGAGAAGCTTTTTACAGTAGATATATATAAAGCTAAAAAGGGAGATACCTTTAAACATATTTCAAAAAAGACAGGCATCCCTGTGCAGATTATCCTTGATCTGAATTCCCTGGAAAAGATAATGCCACTTAAGGAAGGGACAAAGATTTATCTTCCACCAAAGGGGAAATTTGTATTAGACAGGGATGACAGAACACTGATAAAAAAGGCAATTTTTAAACAAAAGAAGAAGGCCCTTGTTAAAAAAGGTACGAGAAAATATACAAAAAAGGCTTCTTTCAAACAAAAGAAGAAAGCACTAAGGACTAAATATAGAAAAACTTAACCTTCCTTCTCGGCGCGAGGCGATTCCGACTTCTCAGATAGTTTTGCCTTTGCCTCATCTATGAATGACGAATTAGGAAACTTTGCAGTAAGTTCTTTATATTTTTTCTTTGCCTCATCTAATTTTCCTTGCTTTTCAAGAAGTCTTCCATATTCCATAAGTGCAAAGTCTTTGTAAATATTACTGTTGAGATTATAAAGGGTATCAAGTGTCTTCATCGCCTCGTTTATTTCCCCTTTCTTTATATAGACCATAGCCATCTTCTGAAACGCAAGTGGAATAAACCTATCTTCTTTTGAATATCTCTGTGTGAAATCTTTAAGCGTCTTCAGTGCATCATCGTATTTACCAATTTCATAGTAGCAAGATGCGATATAAAATAGTGACAAAGGTGATTTTCTAATATCGTAAGCCTTTTTGAATATATCCAGTGCCTTTTTATACTGTTCTTCTTTATTTACAGACGGTCCTTGATATTCGTTGTAATAAATCTTGTATGCCTCATATTCAAACGTCCTTGCCTTTTTTTGTGAAGTATAGCTGTAAAACAGAAAGCTAATAATAGCTATAATTATGACAAGAATACCTACACCGTATTTTAATACTGATTTCTGCCGTTCCTTTAATGTATCCCTCATGCCGGCAAGTTTATCTGTTACCTCTGCTTCTGTAGTTACGGTCTTTTTTTGTATCCTCTTTTTAATCACCTTGGGCATCAATTCCTCCTGATGGCCTTTTCCACAAGGGCCTTTGAATGTTCAAATATTGAAACGATGCGGTTTTCATCTATCCCTGAAGCGAGGAGTATCTTAATCGCAAACTCTTTTGTTATCAAATCTGAGGGGCTGTGGGTATCTGTGTTTATACAGAGTGGGACACCAAATCTTATTGCCTCTTTTGCAACATAACCATTTGACAAACAATGCCCTTTTCGTGAGGTTATCTCGAGTGTAACGCCTTTCTCTTTTGCAAGGAGAAGCTCCTCCTCAGAAATAATACCAGGATGTGCGAGGATATCTACATTAGCTTCAATCGCTGCCCTGTTAGTACCCCGCGCAACAGGCTCTACTATAGTCTCTCCATGCACAACCACTATTTTTGCACCGAGGTGCCTCGCCTCTTTCACAAGATCGTGGATAATATGGGGTGGGGCGTGTGTAATCTCAGCGCCTGGAATAGCTTCTACAGAAATAAAGCCCTTGAGCTTTTTAAGCGCACTTACTATCTTTGGAACTACAAGGTCAATATTCGAGGAGTCAACGTGGTCTGTGACAGCAATTGCCTTATAACCAATCGCCTCAGCCCTTCTGATTAACTCTGAAAGGATAAGTTCGCCATCACTGAAAAAAGTGTGTGTATGTAGATCGATCACCAATCTGCCCTTTCTTCAAAAAGATGTGCGGACATTCTAACAGAAATCCTTCTTAAAATCACTAACCAATTATTCCTTTGTTCTCATTTGGTATCTCGTTTTGTTTTCTTCTGTCCCTCAGATAAACAGTGAAAGGCCCATAGTATTCATAAGGAAAAGCATACGTGAGAGCCTGCCCTGAAAGAGTTGAGGGCATATCCTTTCGTTGACACACCTTATTTTACCTGATATACTCGACTATAGTTAAAGTATTGCATACGAAAAAGAGAGATTGGGTAGAATAAACATTGATATTTGCGACTTTAGGAGGTGGGAAAGAAGGCTAAATTATGATGTTTTTTTAAATTTAAATCTGTTAGAATTTAATATAAGATGCAGAGAGAAAGACGCAGCAAATCCATTCTTATTGTTGAAGATTCACCAACAACGAAGGCGCTAATCAAGGCCATTGTAGAAGAGATGGGAGACTTTAATACAGTCGAAGCCGGCTCCGGCTTTGAGGCATTAAAAATCCTGCCAACACAGGAATTTGACCTTGTCATAACTGATATAAACATGCCAGATATAAATGGTCTTGAGCTTATAAGCTTCATGAAGAATAACCCGAGATACAATAACCTCCCTGTAATAATAGTCAGCACAGAAAGAAGCGAGGAAGACATAAAGAGGGGGATGTCATTGGGTGCTATGGCATATATTACCAAGCCTTTCAAGGCACATGAACTTCAGGAAGTTATAAAGAAGGCAATTGTGTATGAAGGCATCTAAGAAAGAGTTTATAGCAGAGGCAGAGGACCTCCTGTTTGAGTCCCAACAGATGATACTCGAGATCCAGGATACATATCAGACGGCCTTGAACCCAGATACAATTAATGCACTCTTTCGTTCGATGCATACACTCAAGGGGCTTTCCGGGCTCTTTGGAAACCAGGGCATAACAGACATAAGTCACGCCCTCGAATCATTATTAGATGATATCAGACTTGGAAGAATAGACGTAACAGACGATGTAATAAATTTTCTTTTTAAGAACCTTGATGTCCTGAGGTCCTCAGTTGACGGGGTTAAGGAAGATAAGGAAGATAAGGAACAGAATTTAACAGAACATATAAATGAGATAAAGTCCTTCAGGGAATCGATGAAAGAGGGCGCTACCGGCCCGGATATCAAAGGTCTTATTGATGACTCTATAATAAAAGTACTCTCGGAATATGAAGAACACAGACTTAAGGCGAATATAAAAGATGGCAAGGGTATTTATCTTTTAAAGGCAATACTTGAACTTTCTACCTTTGACAAGTCACTTGAGGAACTAACAAAAATAATAAAATCGAAGGGTGAGCTTATATCCACTCTGCCTGTGTCTACAGATGTACCTGATGGCTCTATAGGGTTCAACCTTATGTTTGCCGGTGATAAACAGTTAAACGAGCTAAAGGATGAAATAAAAGGTGATATAGAAGTGCTTGTTCAACCAAAACGAGCGATGCCTCAACCACAAAAAAAACATGAGCCATCTCTTAAAACTACGACAACTACTATAAGGGTTGATATAGATAAACTCGACAGGATACTTAATACGATAGGTGAACTTACCCTTGCAAAAGACGCCGTAAAGAGGATCGGAGCGGAGATAGCTGAGGTACAACGCTATTCTCCATTTGTACGTGATGTACACAAGATTTCGCGGACATTTGAGAGGAGGCTTGCAGAGCTCCAGGATGAGGTCCTCGAGATAAGGATGGTCCCAGTAGGCCAGATATTCTCAAGGCTTGCGCAGGTGATCAGGCGTTATTCGAGAGAGATAGGGAAAAAGATAGACCTTACGCTGTACGGCGAGGATACAGAGCTTGATAAATCTCTTGCTGAAGAGATAGTCGATCCACTTATGCACATTGTGAGGAATTCAATTGACCATGGTATAGAACCAGCCGAAGAGAGGAAGATGAAGGGCAAGAAAGAACAGGGCATTATTGTTCTTAAGTCATTTCAGAAAGGCAGTCATGTAGTGATCGAGGTTATAGATGACGGCAGGGGCATAGATGTTGAAAAGGTCAAGAAAAAAGCTATAGAAAAAGGACTACTTGAACCTGATGTCGAACTTGGGGAGAGAGAGATTATCGACCTCATCTTCACCCCTGGGTTCAGTACAAAGGAGGTTGCGAGTAAGATTTCCGGAAGGGGTGTCGGCATGGATGTCGTCAAGGAAAAACTTTCTACACTGGGCGGCTATACAGAGGTCTATACAAAAAAGGATTCGGGAACAACCTTTACACTCACACTCCCGATCACCCTTGCAATTATAAAGGCGCTTATCGTAAGAGTCGGTAAAGAGAAGTTTGCCTTGCCTTTGACAGCGACATCCGAAACCGTTGTGATAGAACACAAAGATATTCAGACTATAGAATGGAAGAATGTCTATTACATCAGGGGTGAAATGCTCCCGATAATAAGTCTCGGGAAAACCTTTAACATAGACACTGACCAAAGCGACAGATCCTTTGCTGTTGTTGTAGGGGTTGGCAGGAGAAAATTGGGACTCCTTGTGGATGAGTTCCTTGGGCAGCAGGAGATTGTCATAAAGTCGTTGGGTGAATATCTTAAAGGCTTAAGCGGTTTTGCAGGCGCTGCAGAAACAGGAAAGCACGAGGTCATTCTCGTGCTTGATGTTGAGTCCGTCATAGAAAAATCTTTAGCAAAGCAGTTTGGCATCGACTCGCAACGAGAAGGCATTTCATATGTATAAGGAATTCTATGGGTTAAAGGAGAGACCTTTTGCCAAAACACCTGATCCTAAATTCCTTTTTCTAAGCAAGAATCATGAGGAGGCCCTGGCGAGGTTGCAATATGCTGTTGAGGAGAGGGAACTAATCTTGCTTACAGGGGAAGTTGGCAGTGGCAAGACAACCTTAACCCGGGTCCTTTTGGATTCCCTGGGCGAGAAATACAGGGCAACAGTAATAATAAATCCACGGCTTACACCGGTTCAATTTCTAAGGACTATTGCAAAGCGTTTTGATATAGGTGTTCCTTACAATTTCAGGGACAACCTGCTTGACGCAATTCATGAAAAGGTCTACAAGGACTACGAGGCAGGAATATTTCCAATAATCATAATAGACGAGGCCCAGCTTATACCTAACAAGGATACATTTGAGGAGATAAGGCTTCTTACGAACTTTCAGCTTGATAACACAAACCTTCTTAGCCTTATACTCGTCGGCCAGACAGACTTGAGGAGAAGGTTGAACCAAAAGGCTTACCTTCCATTAAGGCAGCGGATAGGGCTTTTCTATCACCTCGGGCCTTTAGCCGAAAATGAAATAAGAGGCTATGTAGAGCACAGATTAAGGGTCTCAGGCTTGGAAAATTCTCTGTTTACAGACGGAGCCCTGAAAAAACTTTATCAATACTCAGGGGGGATACCAAGGGTGATAAACAGCCTTGCTACATGCGCTCTTCTTGATGGATTCGGTCAAGAGATGCGAGTCATAGAAGAGTCTTTTATTAATGATGCTGCAAGGGAGATCGGGTTGAATGGATATCGCGAAAATTAGGAAAAAGCTAAAAGGGACTGAACCAGCCGATACACTGAAGGCAGAAGTCATGGAGGACGTCAAGGGAGAGAAGGAAAGCCCCGATGTCCGAGCCCAAGAATACAAGTGCCAGACTCCGGACCACAAACTAAAAAAGGTAGACACTGAAATAGAGGAAGAACCCGATATTGTCGAGATACTTACCTTCAGCCTTTTGAAGGAAGAATTTGCCTTCAGGGTCTCTCAACTTGAGGAGATACTCAAGCCTCAAAAGACAACAATGGTTCCGAAGATGCCTGATTATGTCATGGGCATAACCTCACTCAGGGGGAAGATCATCCCTGTGGTAGACCTGAAGACCAAGCTTTCCCTTACAGACAAACCCTCGGATATTAACCCCAAGGGGAAGATATTGATAATCAAAGGCCCCAAGGGGCCGATTGGTGCGGCAATAGACAAGGTTATAGGTGTTGTTCGCATTGCAAAGAGTGAAATCATACCACCGCCTTCTCATCTTACAGAGGCAGAACATAAATTCATAGAGGGGGTTACCGTAGTAGATAAACGCTTCATATCAATAATACAAATGGAAGAGGCGATAAAGATAGAACAGAGCTAAGAGCTGTGAGCTAACAGCTAAAAAAAGGAGAGGCCTTATGAGGATTATAAAGACTTTAAAGGAAAGACTCGAATTAAAGTATATGATTTTTGTTATAGCGCTCTTAGTAGTCGGCATCCTGTGGTCCGGCATTTTATCTTTTTTTGTAAGAAAAAACCTTTACTCTACAGCCGAAGAAAATTTAAATGCACCGGCTACTATAGTTGCACTTGACATCACTCGGGCTATGCATGAGTCGCATGAGAAGAAAGCTGCCCTTTCGAAAGAAATCGTTGATGAGCTTAAAAATGTAAAAGGTATTAAGCAAACAATAATATTAAATGCGCAGGGCAAAGAGGCATTTAAGCCGGAGTCTAAGGCAATGGATACAGAAATAATACAGAGGATGTCCACTGACCTAAAACCAACAATTATCAGGTCTAAGAAATCTATCGTCTATTTTAAACCACTCGAAAACGCAGCGTATTGTAAGGGATGTCACACTCGAGAAGGATCACTCCTTGGAGTTGTTAAAGTCACCGCTTCTCTTGAGGAGATTTATGGAAAGAGCACGAACTTTATACTATGGACTACAATCATCTCGATGATCGGTATATCTGCCGGCACCTTCTTATTCTGGATCATATTAAGGAAGCTTGTGATAAAACCAATATGTTCTATTGAAAAAGCTGCTACATCATTAGCTGATGGGGATCTCTCCTACAATTTAGATATCAAGACAGAGGATGAGATAGGAAGGCTTAGTAAGGCTATGAATTCATCCGTGCGTTCTCTCGGGAGTGTTCTTCAAAGGGTTAAGAATGGCTCAAAACGGGCCTTTGATGTTTCCGAAAAAGTAGAACCTGATTTCAAAAAACTTTCAGAAGGTACAAAGCTCGAATCCGAGGCAATAGTCAACATAGCAACTTCTATAGAGCAGATGAATTCAGCTGCAGCAGAGATTTCAGGGAGTGCAGAGCACCTTGCAGTATCTACAGAAGAGACAGCCACATCAATGGAGGAAATGGTCACAAGCATAAGTCAGGTTGCAAACAGCGCCCAAGAACTCTCGACCACAGTTGATTCTACGTCATCCTCGATAGAAGAGCTGTCTGCAACAATAAAGGAAGTGGCCACCAGGGCAGAGGAGCTTTCTGCCGTATCAGAGGAGACGCTTGCTGCGTCAGAAGAGATTTACTCTTCTATAAAGGAAGTGGAGCAAAGTGCAAAAGAATCTGCGATGCTCTCCGAGAAGGTTAAAACCGAAGCATCAACATTCGGGATAACTTCGGTAGAGAAAACCATAGAAGGAATGCAGAATATCAGATCGTCAGTAGAAAAAACAGCTAATTGTATGAGGAAACTCGGTGGCAGGTCAGATGAGATAGGCAAGATCTTAAACGTCATAGATGAGGTAACAGACCAGACAACATTGCTTGCCCTGAATGCAGCAATACTTGCGGCACAGGCAGGCGAGCATGGCAAGGGTTTTTCTGTTGTTGCTGATGAGATAAAGGACCTTGCAGAAAGGACATCCTTCTCGACTCATGAGATAGCCGCACTCATTCAGGCTGTGCAGCAAGAGGTTAGAGATGCCATCCTTGCAATGGATGAAGGGTTAAGGTCTGTAGAGGAGGGTTTTAAGGTCGCAAAGGACGCAGGAGATGCCCTGAGGAAAATATTGGATAGTTCTAAACAATCAGCAGAGATGTCCCTTTCCATTGAGCGTTCGACAGCAGAACAGGCAAGGGCAACAAGGCTTGTTTCAGAGGCTATGGAGAAGGTAAAAAATATGATAGCTCTGGTTGCAAAGGCCACATCAGAGCAGAGCAAGGGCGCCCTTCTCATCACAAAGGCAACGGAGAAAATGAGAGATGTTGCTACTCATGTTAATGCCGCAACAGGTGAACAACTAATAAATACCAAGCAGGTATCCGAGGCTATAGAGCTGGTATCGGAGAAGAGTCAACACATAGCTAAGGCTGTTAGCGAACTGAAGTCGGGTTCAAACCAGATATTCAGGTCTGTCGAGAAGATAAAGGATATACCAAAGACTAATATAAACATTTTATTCGATATTACCCGATCACTGAAAGGTCTGTTCAGAAACACCGAGCTTGTAACCAAGGAGATGGAAAGGATGAAGTTATCGGAGGAAACTTCAGTCGCCTCTGTAGCTGCTGATGTTATAAAGTTTGGCATTGAACCTATTGGCATCTCACCCGTTGAGGTGGTAAAAAAATTCAGCCCGCTTGCTGAATATCTCGGTAAAAAAATCGGCAAGAAGGTTGAGCTTAGGGCGGTATCTGATTATGAAGGTGCCATAAGAGATATAGGTCATGGCATAACACAAGTTTGCTTTATGACCCCAACCACATATATAGAGGCAAATAAGAAGTATGGGACCGAGATCCTTGTAAAGGCATTAACAGATGGGAAGTCGTCCCACCATTCTGTCATGATAGCTAAGAGTGACAGTAAGATCAGCTCCATAGCAGACATCAAAGGACATACATTTGCCTTTGGAGATCCACACTCAATATCTAATTATATAGCGCCGAGGATTATGCTTCTTGATGCCGGGATAGACCTGAAGGATTTACTTTTTTATGAATATCTCGGACCTCACGAGGAGGTAATAAATGCGGTGCTTAAAGGCAGTTTCGATGCAGGTGGAGTTACAGAAAGCGCAGCAAATAAGTTTAAAGAAAAAGGTATTAAATTCATTAAATTCTCTGAAGATTTACCAGGGTTCTGTATATGCATCAGCAAAACACTGCCTGAAAGGGATAAGAATTCTCTGAAGAATGCACTTACAGCACTGACAGACGCAACATCTGAAGGCTCTTCAATCCTCCATGCCATATATAGGCGGTACAATGCATTTGAAGAGGCATCTGACGCTGATTATGCTAATGTAAGGGTTATGATGTTAAAGTTGGGCATGCTTTAAAACACCGTCTTCATGGCCAGGGAGGTTAATTGAAAGGAAAAAAAGAGGATGAGGTAATAAAATTTGCTGTCTTTAAGATCGGGGAAGAAGATTTCGGGGTCGAGATCAAAAGGGTTGTCGAGATCCTAAAGACACAAAGGATATACTCTCTACCCGAGCTTCCCGACTTTCTCTCTGGCCTTATTACTGTGAGGGGTGAGGTAATACCTCTTCTTGACCTCAGAAGACGGTTTGGCATTCAATCCTCCTTAAAAAAAGAGCGTATAGTAGTAGTCTGGTGTGACAGCGAGAAGATAGGTCTTCTGGTAGATGAAATAAAAGAGATAATCTCCCTTACCAATGAAGATGTAATAGGCCCACCGTCCATATTCAAAGGGTTAAAGAGAAGGTATCTTACAGGCATTGGAAGGAAAGATGACAGGATAATAATCCTTCTTAACATTGATGATCTTCTAACCTCGGAAGAGAAGATAATGCTGAAGGAATCTGAAGGGATCTTCGATAAAGATGAAGAATCTAAAAAGACTACTTAAAGACGATGATGTCGAGGTCAGGAGGGAGGCCCTTAAGAGCCTCATGGGAAAGTCTGGTGATATTTATATAAATTTGCTATTGAGCGCTATGGAGGACATGAGCTGGAGGGTCAGGAACACGGCCACAGATATACTCCTCGAGGAGCATCCTGTCGAGGCATACATGGATGGATTAATAAATCTTCTTTACCGTGAAGATAATGCAGGCGCAAGGAATTCTGCAATAGAAGCCCTTGTGAGGCTTAATAAAGAAGCAACACCTTTTTTAATCAAGGCATTTAACACACCTAATAAGGATGTAAGAAAATTCATTATAGACATCTTAGGGGAGTTCAAGGATAGCAGGTCACTGCCACTCATGCTTAATGCATTAAAGGATGAGGATGAAAATGTACGGGCTACAGCTATAGAACAAATCGGCAAGGCAGGAGAATCGTCTGTAGTAGATGCTTTGATAGAGATACTCGAAGGTGACGAGATATGGACAGCCTACCCTGCTACTGATGCACTCGGCAGGATCGGCGACAGGAAGGCAAACCCGGCATTAATAAAGGCATTGAACAAGAAGACACTCAGGGAACCTGCTATAAAGGCCCTGAGTCTTATCGGGGATCCCGAGACGCTTAAATACATAGTCCCCTTTATAGAAGATTCTTCAAAGACTATTCAGGAAGAGGCCATTCGGAGTATCGAGAGATTTTACCATAAAGGTGTTAGTGAGGAATTTATAACAGGTGAGATAAAAAGGCTTCTTGGTGACAGGGTTCTGGACATTCTCGTCACGCATGCATGGTCAAAAAAGCCTTATGTGAGGATAGCTGCGATACTCATCCTCGGTCTGATGAAGGAAGAGAAGGCATACAATCCCCTCCTTGAGATATCCCAGGATGAAGATTTTAAGGAAGAAGCGAAAAGGGCGTTTGTCTTCATAGGAAAAGACAGGCCAGAATCTCTACTTAAGCTTTTTGAGACAAACGACCTCTACCAGAAACGCTTCATATGTGAGGTTGCAGGTAGAATAGCCTCTCCTGTTTACTACACTACCCTGGAAAAGCTACTTGAAGATGAGGATGGACATATCCGATCCATTGCTGCAAAAGCAATTTCGAAACTCGGCAACCTGAAGGCGATAGAACCCTTAAAAAGACTTCTAATTGATCCATACAGGGATGTACAGGAAGCTGCGGTAGGGGCACTTTCCAGTCTGAGTTCAGGTCTTTCTGTCAATGAACTGATAGACATGCTTGATAGTTCAAACCCGGCACTAAGGAAAAATGCAGCAACGCTACTTGGGAGAATAGGAGCTACTGAGGCAGTACGGGCATTAGGATTCACACTTAAGGATGTAGATATTGGTGTAAGGAAGGCTGTTGTCGAGGCATTCTCTCATTTTAAGACAGAAGATTCCATCAGATTTCTCATCCTTACGCTTACAGATGAGGAACCTGACATAAGGGTATTATCAGCCCTCAGTCTCGGCCATATAGGAGGTGAGGGCATCTTCGAGGCACTATCTCTTCTTCTTTCTGATTCAGATGACTCTGTAAGGGTTGCTGCGTCAAAGGCACTCGGTATGCTAAAAGATGCGAGGGCTATCAGACCCCTTATGGGACTCCTCTATGATAAAAATGGTTTTGTAGTCACAACTGCAATAGAATCTTTGAGCAGAATAGGTGGAGATGAGGCGAGATCTGCCTTACTCAGCATGCTGGTTTCTGAGGATAAAGAGATTCGCAGGACGGCAATAAAGGCACTTTCATCCTTTGAAGATGTAGAGGAAGAAATACTTCCTTTTCTGAAGGATGATGATTGGGCTACCAGAATGGCTGCTGTTACTGTTTTGGGTAAAAGAGCAAAGGGGATCGTAAGGAAGGAACTCGAAAAACTCCTGGACATGGAGGAAGACCCTATAGTGAAAAAGGCTGTTAAAGAGAGTCTCGATGTTTGAAAATGAAGAGTTAATTCACCTGCCCGAGGATGTATTCAGGCTCATAAGGGATATGATAAGGGATTGCTGCGGAATATATTTTCATGATGACTCAAGGTATCTCCTCGAGAAGAGGCTGTCAAAAAGGGTAAAAGATCATCACTTTAGCAGCTTCAGGGACTATTACAGACACCTGCTCTATGACAGGAACCGTGATGAAGAACTTGCAATGATAATAGATGTCCTGACTGTCAACGAGACATATTTTTTCAGGGAACAGAACCAGCTTAAGACATTCAGTGAGGAAATACTACCTGAACTCAGGGATTTAAATAAAGACAAAAAGAGGTTGAGGATATGGTCCGCAGGTTGTTCTACAGGTGAGGAGCCTTATACTATTGCCGTGCTTGTGATCGAGAAGGGATATTTTTATGGCTGGGATATAGAGATATTTGGAAGTGATATAAATCAGAGGGTGTTACAGGTTGCAAGAAGTGGTATATACAGAAAAAACTCCTTCAGGACAACAGAGCAACATTTTATTGATAAATATTTTAAGGAAGAAAACAGCCTTTTCCAAATATCAGGCAGCGTAAAACAGCATGTACATTTCAGCCATCTAAATTTTCTTGACCCCATCAAGGTGAAATTAGTAGGTATTATGGATGTAATATTCTGCAGGAACGTGTTGATTTATTTCGATCAAAAGTCAAGAAAAAAAGCCGTGGATATCTTTTATGAAAGACTTATAGATGGTGGTTACCTGCTACTGGGCCATGCTGAATCTCTTATAAATATATCCGCTGCCTTTACGCTGCGGCATTTTAAACACGATATGGCTTATCAGAAACCTATTAAAAAAAAGGTCTATACCGGTGCATAAGATTAGGGTCCTTATTGTTGATGATTCTGCATTCAGCAGACAGGTGATAAGAAAAATGCTAGATAAAGACACGGACATTGAGGTGGCAGGTATCTCATCAGACGGAATAGATGCAATGACAAAGACAATCGAGCTCAGGCCTGACCTTATAACCTTAGACCTTGAGATGCCCGGGATGGATGGCTTCACTTTCCTAAGGTGGCTGATGAAAAAGAGACCAACGCCTGTAATAATTGTTAGTTCGTATTCTGATTCGAAGACTGTATTTAAGGCACTCGAACTCGGTGCAGTTGATTTTATAGCAAAGCCACCCAAAATGCCCTTAAAAGAATTTCATAACATAGAGAAAGATTTACTGGGCAAGGTGAAAGGGATAAAAAAATTGCGATTGGATAAACTGAGTAAAAACCTCGAACTTCTTGAAGGAGAGAACACTCGGCAGCCATCTCTGGCGAGGTCGGGGCAAGGCATAGAGGTTGTAGCCATCGGGTCATCAACAGGCGGACCATCTGCACTCAAAATAATACTGACGAGGCTTCCATCAGATTTCCCGGCTGGCATCGTAGTAAGTCAGCACATGCCAAAAGGTTTTACTGACTCATTTGCAGAGAGGCTTGATAGTATTTCAAAGATGCATGTGAAGGAAGCAAAGGATGGTGACGAGGTTGAGAGAGGCGGGGTTCTTATCTGTCCTGGCGGTTTCCATATGCTTTTCAGAAAAAAAGGACGAAGGACGGTTGCGGCAATTAAGGAACCAAAGAGTACAGACAAATACATACCATCAATTGATATGATGATGTCATCTGCTGCAGAAGTTTTTGGCCCCAAGACAATGGGCATTGTCCTTACAGGTATGGGTAGTGACGGAACAGAAGGGATGCTGAAAATCAAAACGGCAGGTGGGTATACCATAGCTGAGTCAGAGGATAGCGCTGTTGTTTTCGGTATGCCCTCAGAGGTAATAAAAGCAGGTGCGGCTGAGAAAGTCCTGCCTGTCTCCGAGATACCTGCTGAGATAATAAGACTGATTAAACCGTAACTCCCTCTTTTTCTTCTTAATACCTCTACGAGTCATAAACCTTCCCAACAATCCTGTATTTATTCCCCTTCTTCAACTCTAAATCCTCACACTTGGAATTAAGAGAGTGCATTTGCTTGAAAGCTTCAGAAGATTCTAACGGATGGTTTTATGCAGGTCTATCCCCGTATCTTCGATAATTAATGATGCTTTCATGCACAACTACTTTTATAAAACCAGCAACCGGAACAGACAGTAACATCCCGAGTATTCCGAACAATTTGCCGCCGATAAGTAACGAAAATAATACCATTAGCGGATGTATATGAACGCTTTTTGCTAACGCTAAGGGCAGCACAAGGACATCGTCAATTAACCTTATTAAAATAAATGCAACAATTATATAAAGTACCTTATCACCCCCACCTGTCTGGAGTATTGATACGATAATAGCGATTGTGGCCCCTGTAACCGGCCCAAGATATGGGATAAGATTTGCCAGTCCGGCAACTACGCCAATAATAAAAAAATATTTAACACCAATTAACCATAATGCAAGAATAGACAAGATGCCCACTATAGTTGCTTCAAGCATCTGACCGCGCAAATAATTTCCGATCTGGATATTCATTTTATGAATTAGATAGAGGGTAAACTCAAAGTACCGGTTCGGTATAATGCTTACAAATATCCTTTTAAACTTCCGTCCGTCTTTCATGAAAAAAAATACTATAACAGGGATAAGAACCATACCTGTAATTATAGAGGCTGCATCGAGAAAGTGATTAAAAACCCAGTCTCCCACCCCGGCCATGGCATTCTGTATCCTGCTCAACAGGTGTAAATCCCTGATACCCAAAAAGGCGAAATTGCTGACGAGAAAGTCATCAAAACTTGAAACCATTAAGCTCGTCTTTTCTAAAATAAAACCACTTTGAATCGCCTTTATCTCCCCATACAGGACAGGCAAAACAACAATGGATGAAATGCCGGCAAGTGCACAAAAAAACAAAAAGATGGAGGCTGTTGCAGATGTCCGGCTCATTCCACGGGATTCAAGAAAGCTTGCTAAAGGGTCCAGGACATATGCTAACAACGCAGAGATTATCACCAGTTTTACTACATCAGAGATTGCAGCAAGAACTGCTACGAGTATTATAAACGCAATCAAAAACAATATTACCTTGGCCAGGTTGCTGCTATTCCTGCAGATCTTCATTGGCTATCCAACCGGTCTCGATGTCTCAGATTGCTCAGCTCGCTTACCTGTGCATTGGTGATTTTTAAACGTTCACTGATGGTCCATGCCAGTTTAAACAAAATCTTGCTCCCGAGTTTTGGATTACGATTGATAATGTCAAGAAGTTCAGGCTTGAAGAAACATAATATTTTACAAGGTGTTTTACTAAAAGCCGTTGCACTTCTTGGTGAATCATCAAGGAGGGCTAATTCCCCAAAAAAATCCCCTTCGCTCAACTCTGCCAGCATATGTCTTTCAGGGCCACATACTATTTCTACAGTGCCTTTTACGATAATGTACATCCCGAGTCCGGCATCTCCCTGGTTAAAGATTACCTCATCTTTTTTATATTCTCTCTGGTACAAGATACGTTTAATTGTTCTTAGTTCACGACTTTTCAACCCCTGAAAAACAGGGATCTTTAAGAGAACATTGTCTATTTCATCCGTTTCCTTTTGGCGAAACTTAAAGATATTTTCCCATAGTTTATTCATATTGACCCTTACCTTTTTATATCATTCTATCTTGTCCGGAATCCTTTTTTAATCCACCTTGATAAAGGGGGCAAAGATTATTTTTAAGAAAGATTCCCGACAAGCGGGAATGACCCTTGTCAACCAATATATAATCACAAGTCACCGATATGTTTCAATTATGAAAATTTTTTTGAAGCCTTGATGACCTCTGGCCCCCGGACTTTAGTAGTCAATAACGCCACCCTGTGACAACAAATTTTTAAATACTGTTAATGCTGCCTCTTTTATATATGGGTCATTATCACTGTCTGCAAGCTGCTTTATAAAATGGATTGCCCGCGAATCCCCAATGTCTCCAAGTGCCTTTATTGTACTGAACTTAATCGCAAAACTCTTATCATTTAATGAATGAAGCAAGAAAGGAACCGCCCTTGATCCCTTATTTAAATCTTTTCCAAGGGCAATAGCGGTATTCCATATATCAGTCTAACTTTTTTGTAGTATAATGAAACGTTTAAGAAACTTTATCAATTAGTTTTTATTAAGGGGGAATTATGAAGTTTTTTATCGACACAGCAAATATTGAGGAGATTAAGAAGGCATGGGAGCTTGGTGTTATAGATGGTGTAACAACAAACCCCTCCCTCATATCAAAGGAGGGGAGAGACCCTGTTACATTACTTAAAAAAATCTGCAGTATTGTCAATGGGCCGGTGAGTGCAGAGGCGGTGAGCATGACTGCAGATAAGATGGTCAAGGAAGCAGAATCTCTCTCCAAAATTCACGAAAATATTGTAATAAAAATTCCGATGATTGAGGAAGGACTGAGGGCAGTAAAAAGGCTTTCGGGCATGGGTATCAAAACAAATGTGACCCTGGTCTTTTCTCCAAGCCAGGCCCTGCTTGCTGCAAAGGCAGGCGCAACTTATGTGAGTCCTTTTGTCGGGAGGCTTGACGATATAAGTCATACCGGTATGGGAATCGCTGGTGAGATAATAGAGATATACGAAAACTACATGTTTGATACAGAGGTTATAGTAGCGAGTGTGAGGAACCCGCTTCACGTGGTAGAGGCTGCAAAGATGGGTGCTCATATTGCAACAATCCCCTATTCTGTTATAATACAATTAATAAGGCATCCGCTTACAGACATAGGAATCGAGAGGTTCCTGAAGGACTGGGAGAAGGTACCGAAAAAACAATGACCAAGTTCCAGGCACCAGTAACCAAATAACAATTTGATTTTGGTGATTGGTAATTGAGATTTGGTTATTGGAATTTTATTTAATAAAAGGAAAGAAAATGCCGATATATGAATATAAATGCAAAAGCTGCGGTGAAGATTTCGAAAAGCTTGTCTTCGGAAATCAGGAAGTCATCTGCCCGAGATGTAGCTCTAAAGACATAAGAAAGAAGTTTTCTGTCTTTTGTGCAACAGGCACAGAAAAGCCCCTTGCCGGCACATCAAGCTGCACATCCTGCACTAAAAACACATGTAGCTCATGCGGATAGAAAACGTTCAGGAAACCCTTATCTTTTATAACAATTGTGGGTAATTAAAAATCTATGATCTCGGATTTAGATAAAGATTATAAATATATTTGAGGTAAATAAAATCATGGTGGGCAGTCGCAGAATCGAACTGCGGACACGAGGCTTTTCAGGCCTCTGCTCTACCGACTGAGCTAACTGCCCACAACTTTCAAGCTTTAAATTACACTTTTAACTTCCATACTGTCAAGGTATGGCGACCGTCCCAAATCCCGATATAGAAATTACAGATAGTGCGCTATACGAAATTTAGTCAGGACTTTCGGAAGTTATCCTCGTTTGAGGGCGCAACTTATTACCCCTCTTTTTATCTCATATTTCCGAAACTCCTGTTTTAAATATTGCAACAGGTCTCGGACTGGGTGAAGTTTTTGATTATAAGCCGTCTTCTTAGAAGCTCAGGACTGCTGGAAAAGTGCCTCCTCTATGACCTCGATTAAATGTAAGACCGGCTTATTCTCAGCACCTTTTGTCAACTGGATCATGCAGCCGGGACATGAAGTGATAATAGTCTCAGCCCCTGTCTTTATATAGTCTCCGATACATTTATTAAGAAGCCCCTGTGAAAGCTCTTTGTAAGAGAGGCTGAAAATACCTCCAAAGCCGCAACATCTGTCTCCTTCAGTCTTTATCAAGTCTATACCGATATTTTTTATGATCTCCCTCGGTTCCCTCTCGATGCCCAGTCCATATTTAAGGTGACAAGGGTCATGAAAGACGACGCCCTTTAAAGGAGGCAGAAGTGAGTATTGAGAAGAGTTTAATTCATCAAGGAAAAAACTTGATATGTCCCTTGCCTTATCTATACCCTCTCCTATCAGCTTTGGGTACTCTACTTTAATAGCAAGTGTACATGTCGGGCAGAGACTCAGTACTGCATCAACATTTAGTCTGCTGAATATTTCGAGGTTCTTTTTTGCAAGGTTTATGGCCTCTTCCTCGAGACCGAGGGCCCTTAAAGGCACACCGCAGCACATCTCACCTACAGGAAGGATTACTTCGTAACCGAGTCCGTTGAGGACATTGATAAGGGATTCCCTTAAATATGGATAAAGGAAGTTAACAGCACATCCTGTAAAAACCGCTACCCTGCCTTTCTTTTTAGAAACCTTGTATACCTGAGGCATCTCTTTCAGTTGGCGTTCGGGTAGATGAATTTTAAAAGGAAGGAGACCTTTTTTAAACAGGTAGGGGAATAAAATATATTGAAACATGCTTAAAAGCCTGAAACTCAATTTTGGCCTTTTTGTAGAGAACCTCGTAAGGAAACGGAGATACCTCCTCTTTTTATCCGTCTTTCGTAGAAGGCTTCTGCCATGATATATGACTTCTTTGATATCAATTCCGGGGGGACACGACCCTGAGCATGCGCCACATAAAATGCAGCTAAAAATGCGTTCATTTAAGATCGGGGTTGGTTTAAGCTGTTCTGAGGAGAGTCCCCAAAGGAGCATAAGTCTTCCCCTGGCACCCATCCCCTCTGTAGAGTCTTCATCATAAGTTGGGCAGAATGTCTTGCAGCTTCCGCAGCGGACACATTGTAAGAGTTCACTCAGGTACCGTGAACTTTCCATCTAAAGACTATGGCTATCCCTTAAAACCCTGTTCAAACTCCCGCTTTTGTAGCCATCAAGGTCAAGAGAAATGAATTCAAAACCGAGAGATTTTAATGTCTTGGTTATGAGCTTTCTTTTCTCAGGGATCAGCAGTGACTCAATTTCATCTTCCTCTACTTCTATTCTTGCGATACTGCCGTGGTCTCTTACCCGTACTTTGAAGAATCCGAGGGTTCTGAGGAAGTCCTCTGCCTTTCCTACCCTTAGTAATGCCTCCTTTGTTATCCTTCGGCCGTATGGAAACCTCGTAGCAAGACAGGGGGAAGATGGCTTATCCCATGTTGAAAGGCCAAGTTGTTTTGAGAATTCCCTAATCTCTATCTTCGAGAGCCCTGCTTCTATTAACGGCCTTTTTATCTTGTATTTTATTGCAGCCTTTCTGCCGGGTCTGTAGTCCGTAGTATCGTCCATATTACTGCCGTCGAGTACAAACATATATCCTTCTAATAAGGCTATATCTGTAAGTTTTTTGAACAGTTCATCTTTACAGAAGAAACATCTGTCTGGTGTGTTACTTACAAACTCTTCCCTCGAAAGCTCTTCCGTTTTTATAATCCTGTGCCGTATGCCGAGTTCTCCTGCTACCTCTTTTGCTGTCAGCAGGTCATTACAGGGAATTATTTCTGAAGCTGCTGTTACGGCAAGGATCCTTATGTCTGAAAGCTGCATTGCCTTCAGGAGAAACGTGCTGTCCACGCCTCCGGAATATGCAAGCACAGCACTCTGAATGTCTTTGAGGATATTTATTAAGTGAGCTAATTTATTGTTCATTGTTTTCGGAAAATTCGAAATTCTAAATTCGGGATCCGAAACAATATCAAAACCCTAATGTTACAGACACTTTTGAAATTTGTGCTTTGGATTTATTTCGAATTTCGATATTCGGATTTGATATTTAATATTACAAAACTGTGACCTCATAATTTTCTTGATGAAGACTGCGGCTTTCTTTTATGGTGATTTTTGCATTATATCTGTTTTCTATATCCTCAACACCTGCACGCTCGTCATCAGTAAGAAGCTCCGCAACAGAAGGATGGGTTGTAATAATAATCCTTTCCCCGCCATGTTTTGCCAGCCTCGTTATCTTTCTGAATATTTCATAACACAGGGTTCTGGGCGACTTTACAAACCCCTTACCCTCACAGTATGAACAGGTTTCGCAGAGTGTCCTGCCGAGGCTTTCCCTGACGCGCTTCCTTGTCATCTGTATAAGGCCAAGTTCCGAAATGTGGGATATCGTATTTTTTGCCCTGTCTCTTTTCATTGCCTCAACAAATGCATTGAATACCCTCTCCCTGTTTTCATGTCTTTCCATATCTATGAAATCTACTATTATGATCCCGCCGAGATTCCTGAGCCTTATCTGGTAAGCTATTTCCTTTACTGCCTCGAGATTAGTCTTGAGTATTGTGTCTTCGAGTTCCTCTTTGCCGACAAACTTACCGGTGTTTACATCTATGACCGTCATAGCCTCTGTCTGGTCAATAACTATGTAACCACCGGATTTCAACCAGACCTTTCTTCCAAGCGCCCTCGATATGTCGAGCTCAATTCCAAATGCATCGAATATCGACTCCGTACCTTCATATAGTTCTATCATTCCCAAAAGCTTTTCAAAGTATGCCCTGACAAAATCCTTTATCCGTTCGTACTCTTCCTCAGAGTCTATAACAAGCCTTTTAACATCCTGGAGCATAAGGTCCCTTACACTTCTGAAGACAAGATCGAAGTCACTGTAAAGCAGGGACGGTGCGGATACCCTGTCCTTTTTTTTCTGGATGTTTTCCCATAATAAAAGGAGAAAATCGAGGTCTTTTTTAAGGTCTTTCTCGGTGGAACCCTCACTTGCTGTCCTTATAATCAGGCCATAACCTTTTGGTTTTATATCCTCGACTATTGTTTTGAGTCTTGTTCGTTCAGACTCCTCGGATATCCTCCTCGATATACCTATATGCTCGACATTTGGCATAAGCACAAGGTATCTGCCGGGCATTGTTACATACGAGGTGACCCTTGCGCCCTTGCTTCCGATAGGGTCCTTTGATACCTGTACGAGGATTTCCTGTCCTTCCTGGATAAGATCCTCTATGGTAAGGTCCGGTCTTCCCCTCTTTGAAATCAGTTCTACGGAGTTGTTTTTTTCTTCTTCTTCGAGAAAAGGCGCAAATTCTTCCATGCCGGCATGGATGTCAGCAACATACAGAAAAGCTGCCTTTTCAAGCCCTATGTCAACAAACGCAGACTGCATACCGGGGAGAATTTTTACGACCTTGCCTTTATAGATGTTTCCGACAAGACTTGCATCGCGCTTCCTCTCAACATAGAATTCAACTACTTGACCTCCTTCGAGAAGGCCAACCCTGATTTCATCGCGTGTTACGTTAATTAATATTTCGCTTTCCATTACTTTATACTTTACTCAAAAATACCTTGCTTCTTACAGTCTGCAATCTATAATCTGCATTTTGCAATTATTAAGGGGTTTTACCCAGCTGCCATCCCATCCATAAAGGGCTACCCTTGTTACGTCAAGGCTTTCCACTGGGACATTAAATATCTCGGGAAGAAGTTCACCGAGCCTGACCTTTATGTCTCCTTGATCCACTACTATTATTTTTGTTGTCTCCTCATCAATTTGCCTCGCTTCTTCTACCATATCCCTGAGGTTTATAAAATATTTTTCCCTTTTAAAATTTATCTCTTTTTCTGATAAAAACCTATAGATGTTAGACGAATCCCCGCCTCTTATTTCATATTCATACCTTGTTATAAAACTGCTTAGAGATTCAGCCTTTGCTGGTACAACTGATATGTCCTTTACACAAATCCCTTCAGGCAGCATATTGTTTATCTTTTTTCTGTTTATGCCTAAATCAAAAGGCGGAAATATTTCCATATCAAAATATTCACTAAGCCCTGCAATCCCTACACCGAGCGGAGGGCCGAAGGATATCTTTGGAGACGGATGAAAGCCCATTGAATATTCTAAAGGGAATCCTGCCCTCCTGATTGCCCTGTGTATCGTATTAACAAGCTCGAGGTGAGACAAATATCTTAATCTGCCCGTCTTGGAAAATTCTACCCTTATTTTTACAGGCTTAAAACGATTTAAGGAATGAAGCGGCGAAACGGGGACTCGGAGATTGGGAGACAAAATTACATCTTCGAATTTTCTTATCTTCTCCCCTTCTCCGTTTCTCCCCTTCTCCGTATCCTTATGGCATCCAAGACCGCAATCGTGGCAGACCTTTCTGCAGTCAGTTGTTATATCCCCTGATAATGCCTTCTGGTATTCCTTCCAGAGAAATTCTTTTGTTGTCCCTATATCTATTTTCTCCCAGGGGAGAAAATCTGAGTTTTCAAAGGTTTTTTTTGCAAAGTCTGTTACATCTATACCTGTAAGGTTCATTGCGGTTTCCCATTTTTCAAAATCAAAGGCCTCTGACCATGCATCTAGTCTGCACCCAAGAGACCATGCCTTTTCGATAAGTGGTGCAAGTCTTTCATCTCCGCGGGCGAAAGCAGCCTCAAGAAGGCTCATATCTACATCATGCCCCTTAATCTTTAACCCCTTTTTTGTCAGAATGTCTTTAATATAGCGCTTTTTTCTTTTAAGCTCTGTAGAAGAGCTCTGTCCATACCATTGAAAAGGCGTATGTGGTTTTGGAACAAAGGGGGAAATACCTATGTTTATATTGACAAACCTTTTCGTATACTGTTTTGCGATTTTAAGTGCCTTCATAGCCATTTTAGGGATTGATTCTATATCTTCTTCGGTCTCTGTCGGAAGCCCTATCATAAAATATAGTTTGAGATTATGCCAGCCTTCTTCGAACAGTGTCCTTAGAGTCCTTTCATAGTCCTCTTCCGTAAAGTCTTTATTGATTACCCTTCTGAGCCTGTCAGTTCCTGCCTCGGGTGCAATTGTAAAGCCTGTTTTCCTAACAGCACGTATCTCTCTCAAAAGCTCGTGGTTTATAGATGCGACTCTAAGGGACGGAAGTGAGAGGGCGATCTTCTTGTTTTGGAACCTCTTATTAAATTCCCTTACAACCTGTAAAAGACAGCTATAGTCCCCGGCACTCAGGGATGTGAACGCAACTTCCTCGTAACCTGTGTTTTTCAGAGATTTTTCTGCGATCTCCAGGGCTTTTTCAGGGCTTCTTTCACGAACCGGCCTATAAATCATACCTGCCTGACAGAACCTGCAGCCCATCGAGCATCCCCTGGAAACCTCAATATTGACCCTGTCATGGATGATCGAGGTGTATGGAACAATAGGGTTATCAGGATAAGGTACGTCATCGAGGGATTTTATAAAACGCCTCTTTATGACAAATCCCCCCTCACCCCCCTTTACTAAAGGGGGGTGAGGGGGATTATTATGAACAACAGGCACGTATATCCCTTCAATTTCGGAGAGGGCTGTAAGGAGAGATTCCTTCTTGCCCTCTCCGGATATTTTCCACTTGTAGAATGTATCCAGTATCTCCTTTATAGCTTCCTCGCCATCTCCAATCAAGAACGCATCAATGAAAGGAGACATAGGCGCTGGATTAACAGTGCAAGGCCCGCCGGCAATAACGAGTGGATTGTAGTTAGTGAAGTGTGAATTGTTTCTTTCTTCGGACCTCAATGGGATTCCACCGAGATAGAGCATATTAAGGACTGTAGTATATGAAAGTTCGTACTGGAGACTGAAACCTACGATATCAAAGTCTTTCAACGGACGGTTTGATTCAAGGGATGAGAGAGGTATCCCCTTTGCCCTCATCTCGGCCTCGAGGTCAAGCCATGGAGAAAATACCCTCTCGGCGGATGCAAAAGGAAGATCATTTATTATTTTGTAAAGGATTTTGAGCCCGAGATGAGACATCCCGATTTCGTAGATGTCAGGAAATACGAGGGCAACCCTTACAGGTGCATCCTTGTAAATAGCATTTATCTCTTTGTTTAGATACCTGCTCGGTTTCTGGAAATATGAAAGATTCACAGAGTAAGGATAGCATCATAAAAGCCCCTTTGGCAAGACAAGGGAAACCTGAAAGCACTTTTTAGGTTTGTAAAATATCCCTTTCATCTCCGTCATTCAGCGCTTGTCGGAGCGATTCTCATTGCGTAGACTCGCTTCAAGAAATTCTTAGTGTGTATGTATTAATTATACATGCTATAATAGACTGCGATGGAGATAGTAAGAAAATTTAATATAGCGCTCTTTATTTTGATTCTTTTCATGATCTCCTGTTCAGGCAAGAAAGAGATAAAGCCTTCAGAGATAGCAGATCAGGAAAAGGCCTTTGTAACGGCAAATGAGCTGATTGAGGACAAAGATTATGAAAAGGCAAGGACAGCCCTTATCGAGATAAAGGCCAAGGACACAACCAGGAAGATTGCCCCGCTTGCACAGTTAAAGATTGCAGACTCTTATATTAAAGAGGAAGAGCCTGAACTTGCTATTACAGAGTATAAAAAATTTCTTGATGCGTATCCTGACCACCAATATGCCCCATATGCCCAGTATCAGATTGCTATGGTTTACTTCAGCCAGATAGAAGGTCCCGAGAGGGGATATGGCG
>Ga0154888_1095_pt2 | contig 23722 bp, 25 predicted proteins | sample Rifle2008BG19ft_FD_105860 | JGI IMG/M metagenome (GOLD analysis project Ga0154888, IMG submission 105860) | Thermodesulfovibrio sp. RBG_19FT_COMBO_42_12
ACAGTATTCAACATCAACTTTTCTGTCCGTGACCTTATTTTGATTGCTGGGGGGCTATTCCTTCTCTATAAGGGAACTCATGAAATACACGGGATGTTTGAAAGAGAAGATACACATAAAACTGCAAAGGTAAAAGCTACGTTTGTAGCTGTCATCACGCAAATCATCCTGTTTGATATTGTCTTTTCGATTGATTCAGTAATTACAGCAATCGGAATGGTACAGAAACTCGGTGTCATGATAGCAGCCATAGTCATTGCCATGATACTTATGCTAATAGCTTCGACTGCAATCAGTAATTTTATTCACCATCATCCCTCACTGAAAATGCTTGCATTGAGTTTCCTGCTTATGGTGGGGATTTCGCTAACGGCAGAGGGCATGGAATTCTATATACCAAAGGCATATATCTATTTTGCAATGGGGTTTTCGGGATTTGTTGAAACCTTGAACATCGTATCAGGAATTAGAAGACATAAGGGGCAACAGGTTTTAAATGCTTCACAGTAATGTCAGCATTATAAATACATAAGGGAAATGGTTAAAACACTGAAAAGGGGCATTATATTCGTATTCGTTATTTTGTTGTTTGCTTCATGCAAGGAAGCACCTGTAACGGAGCGAAAGCAATTGATTCTTATACCTGATTCTGTTGAAATGAAGCTTGGTGAAGATGCTTTCAGTAAAATCATCAAGGAATCCAAACTCAGTAAAAATCGAGCTGTCGTGGATAAGGTAAAAAAGGTGGGTAGCCGTATTGCAAAAGCTTCTAACCATACTAATTATAAATGGGAATTCGTAGTGATTGAGGATGACAGTACAGTAAATGCATTCTGCCTTCCCGGGGGGAAGATAGGTATCTACACAGGCATTCTTCCCTATACAAAGGATGAAAAGGGCTTAGCTGCAGTAATCGGGCATGAGGTTGGACATGCAATAGCCCGGCATGGTGCAGAGCGAATGAGCGCAGCGTTGCTTTCACAATTAGGACAGGTGGCCCTGAATTTGATTGTGGATATTGATGACCCTATGGTGCTTGAAGCATTGAATCAAGCTTACGGGCTGGCAACAGGAATAGGTGTCATACTTCCTTTCAGCAGGAAACAAGAACTTGAAGCTGACCGTATCGGTGTTACCTTCATGGATAAGGCAGGATATGATCCTCACGGTGCACTGAAGTTTTGGAAGAGAATGAAACAAAGAAGACAGGGAAAAGAACCATTGGTATATCTTTCTACACATCCTGTGGACGACAAAAGAATTGCCGAGATAGAGAAGATACTACAGAAGAAGTCAAAAATATCAGATGAGCGGATTAGATGAAAAAGTCAACAAACATCCGAAATAGATAGGGTGTTCCTGATTATTAACGGTCTCAAAATAGTAACAACATAGCCGTCATTCCCGCAGTGTGTTGAGCGGGTCTACGACTCGTAGAGAATCCAGAAACAAAGGCACTGGATGCCCGATTAAAAACTTCGGGCATGACAGACAAATTGAAATGATTTTCCATTTTATTATGAGACTGTTATTAAGAAAGCTTTCACTAAAAATTAATCTTTAGTTAATATTCCTGTAACATTCAACTATTAAAGTAGTTGCGAGAGTGCGAAACGGGTTTTTCTTTATTTGCCCTGATATTATTTAAATCAATCAAAAGGAGGTTGCGATATGAAGAGAAAAGTGTCAGTTTTATTTGTCTGTCTGTGTTGTCTGCTGATGTTTGCAGGAGCAGCCGTTGCGGCGGATATTACAAACCCTATTCTGAAGAAGCTTGTAGAAAAGGGCATCCTGACCCGGGAAGAAGCCATTAGTATCATGCAAGACATGGAAAGGGAGGCCGCAGAAAAGGATAAAAAGGTTGAACAAAAAATCGAACAGAAGGTAACCGAGGCAGTACCCGCAGAGAATAAAGATCTCGAAAAGATTGCGAAAGCCTTCAAGGGTTTTAAACTCGGACTTTTGTGGTATCTTTCGTATCAGGATGGAGAAGAAAAAGATGGTACAGATTTCAGTAGATTTGTTATAAAACGCGGGTATTTGACTGTACAGAAAGAATTTATGCCATGGTTTAGCGCCAGGATGACTCTCGATACGACACAGGTAAAGGACGAGGCAAAGGATTCAGGCGGCAAAGTTTATAGCAATTATGACGGCTCTATTGCTGTCAGGATTAAGTATGCATACGGGCAGTTCAACCTTCCTGACATTGCATTCCTTACCAAGCCAATCATCGAAGTAGGTGTTGTTCACATGCCGTGGCTTGACTATGAGGAGCATGTGAACTGGTACCGCTGTCAGGATACCATGTTCATCGAGAGGAATGATACCTTTAATTCAGCAGATATTGGCGTAACCTTTGTATCTTTACTCGGTGGAACGATGCCCGAGGAATACCAGAAAAAAGTCAACAAATACTATCCCGGGCGTTATGGGAGTATGTCTTTTGGAATTTACAATGGTGCTGGATATCATACAGCAGAAAAGAATGAGAATAAAACCCTTGAGGGAAGGCTGACGATAAGACCACTGCCTGATATTATTCCCGGGCTTCAGTTCTCATATTTTGGTATCACAGGTAAAGGAAATCAGGACACAGAACCTGATTGGACAACGAACCTTGGATTTGCAAGCTTTGAGCACGAATATGTTGTCCTGACAGGACAGTATTATTGGGGCAAGGGAAATCAAAAGGGCGCTGATGAGAACGAAAAGGATGGTTATTCCTTCTTTGCTGAATTAAAGCCTCATAATAAATTCAGCATCATCGGCCGCTATGACCTTTTTGACCCTAATACTGATGTAGATGATGACGGGAATACAAGATATATTGTTGGCGCTGCATATCATCTGGATAAGCCGCATCATAATATGATCGTACTTGATTACGATCACGTGAAGTATGAAGATAGCAGCAAGGATGACGACAATAGAATTCAGCTTACTCTGCAGGTTGCTCTTTAAGCCGGATAAAGGGCTCTCTGCTAACCCTCATGCCCTCCCACCCCCGGGGAGCGCTTTGGGCGACGGAATTTGTCCATTTCCTTTTACTTAAGATTCCAAACGGTATCAAAAGGGGCAAAAGCCACAAAAAATTCCACCATGCCAGCCCGACAGATCCAAGACCGCCGTATGACCATATGGCCCAAGCTATAGATAAGAAAAACATTCCATAGGGTGCGAGCATGAGCTTCCAATAAGGTGTTGATGGAAATCGCCATGGTGCAAAGAAAACAATAGTGGCAATAGCAACGCCAGTCAAAGCCATTCCCAACAAACCCTGCTCATATTTTTCCTGAAAAAGAAAGACAATAGATAGTATTGATACCCAGATAAATCCCCCTATCCAACCGGCAGACCAACCTATCTTTTCACCTGTTCTACCTTCCATATTTTTGCCTTCCTTTAATTAGCGCCAACATTATTTTTTATGTCGCATGCGTCTTTTTGTTATGGTTTTAGTGGAAATTGGATACTGCGTCAAGAACAATCGGCATCCTCTGACAGTTAACATATTGAAATAAAAGAAAATTAATTTCCGGGTGAATATTATATCGCTTGCGATATAACTTTTGAGTTATTTATCCTTGAGTATAAAACAACCTGAGCGTATGTAGCTTTAAAAGACCCAGAAAAGCAAGAAATAACGGCGTCAATAGAAAAATCGACACCACCCTCTAAAAATACTGATGATCAAAACAAAAAGTATTAATATAATTATTGATCCTGCTATTAGTATCTGAGGGACTCTTCCAGCTTTGTATTGTTTAGTCTCCATCTCAATTATGAGTATTTTATTGTTACTACTTTGAACTATACACTTTTGGCAGGACTGTGTAAATCGTTTGCTTCAGGAAGGATATTACGAGGAATTAAAAGCTGACTACAGGGTCATTATTGGAGATCTAAACAAATAAAAGAGTGGTGTTTGCTTCCTCTCATATCTCAGCAGTTTGTACAGTTTGAGACATACAGCTTAAGACTTTTACGTCTGCAACCTACGTCTTACTTCTTTACATCCTTTCGCTGAGTCTGAGAAGAGCAAGACCACCACTCTTGGTAAGCTGCTCTATAATTTATTTATACGCCTATCTAAGATGATTGTCAAGCATTATTTTCTCAGCTGTTATTTTCTCAACCAACCTTAAACGATTTCCTGTTGTAATCTGCTCCATTATATCGCACATTAGTTTTGCGGAGTTCAGGAAGGGCTGCGCACACAGGTGGTTGAAAGTACACATTTGAAATAATCCGCAAAAGAAGATAATTTTAAGTTTGGATTTCTATGAAAGCCGCACTTTCTATAAACAAAGCTATTGATACTCTTTGTGCTTCCGAAAATTCTTTAACGCGTCATTCACCTCTTTTTTGATCAGGGGATCATTATCATTCTCCGCCAGATACTGTAATTTGCTTATTGCTCGATCATCACCAATTTCTTCGAGTGCTTTAATGGCACTTAATTTAATTGCTGCGCTCTTATCGCTCAGGAGGTTTATTATATGAGGAACAGCTCTTGAATCACCAATTTTACCTAATGAACGAATTGATGCTTCTCTTGTAAGCAGTTCGCTATCTGTTGTCCCATTGATGAGTGCATCTACCACGCTCGGATACCCCTTGAAATTTCCAAGTGCAATTGCAGTGTATGACTTAATAGCCGGACAATCCCAGTTTATAGTCATATCTTTGAAGATTGACAGCAAGATCTCGATTGCTTTTGGATCTTTAGTCTCTCCTAACGTAAGGATTGCCTTCTTCTTAACCGGCCATTTCTCTCCACGTTGTCCTGCAACCTCTATCAACAGGTCCACAGCATCTTCATTCCTTATTGCACTCAGGTTTTCAACCGCTTTAAGACGAATTTGCCAGTCACTATTATTAAGCTCCTTTTTTATTCTCTTGATGTCATCTGAAGCTGCAATACAAACTGAAGCAAAGATAAAAAGCAATGTGATGATTTGCAGAATCAGCCGGACATACAGATTTTTGATCTTTAATAATTTCACAGTTGCCTCCTTCTGAATGGATTCATTATTTTACCAAAAATGATTATTTTTTCAATTTTTCTGATTGACAGAGAAAATTGCCATACCACGAAAGTTTCAGTCTTCTCAGTTCAAAATGTAACGATCCTTTCATATTCCTGTAACACTATTTTGTTAGTCTTACAAAGAAAGGAGGTAATAGTGAATGCCATGACTATGATTCTTGATCAGTTAAAGCTTATAAGTTACGAGATTGGATGTTCCTATGACTGTCTGACGCAATGTCTCGCTTCCTTTTCATCTATGGCTCTTGACAGTCTGAAAAGGATACATTGTTGCGGTACGGAAAACTATGACAACTGTCCGATCTTTCTATCAAAAATATTACGGAGGAGGTGAGATATGTAATGTAAATTTAACCGGATTGTAACATTCTTGTAACAATACATGGCTAATGTAATAACAAGTAAAGGAGGAAAGTAATGAAAAAGCTGTTAACAGTATTCCTTTCAGTTTTATTTCTATGTTCATTGATAGGTTTCTCGTATGCAGAGAATCTAAGGATAGATGGTTCGACAACCGTTCTGCCAATCGCTCAGAAGACAGCAGAGGTATTCATGAAGAAGTATCCGGATATAAAAGTATACGTATCAGGAAGCGGTTCAGGAACAGGGATTAAGGCACTTATTGACGGAACGACCGATATTGCCACAAGCTCAAGGGAGGCAAAGGATAAAGAGAAATCTACCGCGAAGAAAAAAGGCGTTAGCCTGACTGATCATAAGGTAGCCCTCGATGGTATCGTGCCGGTAGTTCATCTATCCATGAAAATAAACAACATTACAACAGAGCAGCTAAGGGATATTTATACCGGCAAGATCAAAAGCTGGAAAGAACTTGGCGGTCCTAACAGGCCGATATCTGTAGTCTCAAGAGATACAAGCTCAGGGACATATGAGGTGTGGGAAGAAAAAATACTGAAAGGTGACAGGGTAAGACCTGATGCACTGCTTGTGGCATCGAATGGTCAGACTGTTCAGACCGTTGCACAGAACAAGTTTGCCATAGGCTACATAGGCATTGGGTACATTGACAAGACAGTCAAAGTCTTAAATGTTAACGGGAAGAAAGCTACTGCCGGTTCTATTCGTGATGGCTCGTGGCCAGTTGCAAGACCTCTTTTTATGTACACGAATGGGAAACCATCAGGGGTAATAGCTAAATTTCTTGACTTCATGCTCTCAAAAGAAGGGCAGAAGGTTGTAAATGAAGTCAAATATGTGAGTGTTAAATAAAAACTGGGGTAAGGATTCAAGGATTCGAGCAGGAAAATATTAAATTGTCATGAAAAAACTTGAACTCAAATCCTTGAATCCTCGAACCCTCTCAGTACTATGAAATGGCAGACAAAAGAAAAGGCTGTTGAAGTAGCAGTCAGTTCAATAGGTCTTGTATCAGTTATCGTTCTTCTTTTAATAGGCATCTTTCTATTTAAAGAGGCATTCCAGATTTTCTATAAGGCAGGGGTTTTAAAGGTCATTTTTGGTAAGGAATGGTATCCCACCTCTGAGCCGCCGGGCTTCGGCATGTTCCCCCTGATTATGGGTACTATTTCCGTAACCGTCCTCACCGCCATCATGGCCGTCCCTTTAGGTCTTGCGACTGCCGTATATATAGCAGAGATTGCCCATCATAGAGTTAAAGAGTTTTTAAAACCACTTATAGAAATGCTGGCGAGTTTTCCGTCTGTCGTACTCGGATTTTTCGGCATGGTGGTTATAGCACCTGTTCTTTCAAACTGGCTTTCACCGATGCTTTCTGAAAGGCTTCCGGAATTACTGAGAGGTACAAACATCCCTTTTATCTCAACTACCCTTGCTGATCTTTGTTATGACAAATTATTTATATCATCTGGTTTGAATATCACCACGGCAGCTTTAATGCTTACTATAAGGGCAATCCCTGTGATTGCAAGTATCGCAGAGGATGCACTCACTGCTGTCCCCCGTACCTACAGAGAGGCATCGTATTCGCTCGGCGCTGGCAAATGGGAAACAATATGGAGGGTGGTTATACCTGCCTCTGTCTCAGGATTAAGTGTTGCAGTGATACTCGGGATAGGCACTATAGTTGGTGAGACCATGATTGTCCTGATGGTTGCAGGAGGCGCTGCTGTTGTTCCCCACTGGATATTTGATGCTGTTAGGCCAATGCCCGCAGCTATTGCTGCTGAGATGGCTGAGGCGCCTTATCGAAGCCTCCATTACCACGCACTGTTCGGGGTCGGTGCTATCCTCTTCATCTTCACCTTTTTATTGAGTCTTGTATCTGATTTTATCTCTAAAAAGTACAGGGCTGTGAGGATAGGGGAAAAGGTATGATCCAAGGGACAGAAGGCAATCACAAACCCTTTGAGCTGGCCCGCAAGAAAAAGTTTAATCTAAAGGAAAGTTTTTTCCTCTCACTTATTAGAATGCTCGGTTTTACAGGGGCAATACTTCTAATCATTATATTGTTCTTCGTAGCTTATAATGGAATTCATATCTTAAGCTGGGAATTCATAACACAACCTCCTGTTGAAGCCATGACAGAAGGCGGCATTTTCCCTGTTATTGTGGGAACTATTTTGCTCACCATTATTTGTATGATAGTAGTAATTCCCATTGGTGTTACTACAGCAATTTTTCTGGCTGAATATTCCAAACCCGGTTTCATACTGAATATGGTTATGATGTCCATGTATACCTTAGCAGGCGTTCCCTCGGTGGTTTTTGGGCTTTTCGGCCTTTCGGTTTTTGTCGTCGTATTCAATTTTGGTATGAGTTTGCTCGCAGGGGCACTCACGCTTGCTGTGATGATACTTCCCTATATCATATCGACTTCTGAAGAAGCTATCAAAGCAGTTCCATACAGTTTCAAAGAGGCATCACTTGCATGCGGTGCTACGAAATGGCAGACCATTCGAAAGGTAATCTTGCCCACGGCGATGCCAGGGATTCTTACAGGCTCCATTTTAGGAACGGCAAAGGTTTCGGGTGAGACTGCGCCTATTATGTTTACTGCCGCAGCGTTTTTTACACCAGGGGTGCCAAGGTCCTTATTCGAACCGGTGATGGCATTACCGTACCATATTTATGTGTTGGCTACAGCAGGTACTTTTATTGAAGAAACAAGACCTATACAGTATGGTACTGCATTGACCCTCATAATTCTTGTATTTGGAATGAATTTATTAGGGATACTTCTAAGGGCAAGGAAAAGGGGCAAGAAGGCATGGTAGAAAGCTCGAGTGATAAATACATTTTTGAAATAAACAATTTCAGTATCTTTTATGGAGATTTCATGGCAGTTAAAAATGTAAATCTCAATATAGAAAAGAATAAAATAAGCGCCATTATAGGTCCTTCAGGCTGTGGTAAATCAACCCTCCTCAGGGCACTGAACAGGATGAATGATCTTATTTTTACCTCAAGGGTTGAGGGTCAGGCTTTTTTTCAGGGTGTTGACATTTATGACAGGGATACTGATGTTATCGAACTCAGAAGGAGGGTCGGGATGGTTTTTCAGAAGCCGAACCCATTCCCGAGTTCCGTTTATGAGAATGTGACGTATGGGCCAAAGATCAGAGGCATAAGGAAGAAGAGCCGGCTTGATGAGATTGTGGAAAATGCACTTGTCAGAGCTGATTTATGGAAAGAGGTAAAGGATAAACTAAACGAATCCGGGATGAGCCTTTCCGGAGGCCAGATGCAGAGGCTCTGTATTGCGAGATCTCTCGCACAACAGCCCGAAGTCCTTCTTTTCGATGAGCCTACTTCAGCGTTAGACCCTATATCAACAGCTAACATAGAAAACTTGCTCCAGGAATTACAGAAAACCATTACAATAGTTATAGTAACCCATAACATGCAGCAGGCTGCGAGGATATCTGACTATACAGCGTTCATGTATTTAGGAGAGTTGGTAGAGTTCGGTGAAACAGATACACTATTTGTAAATCCCCAGAATAAACTTACAGAGGAATATATTACGGGGAGGTTCGGATAAATGGTAATATATTCAGACTTCTTTCTCATAAATTTGACCTCAACTTTGTTAATTGAATATAGTATTTATGAAATGGGGATAGGAGATTGATCTGGTTTTTCCGCTCTTTCCTGATTGTTTTGTCTCTCATCGTCCTCTTCGGGTGCAGGCCATCAGGTAAAGAAGGGGTAGTTATTACCGTTGCTGGTTCAACCTCTGTCCAGCCTTTTGCAGAGAAATTGGCTGAGATCTATATGGAGCATCATCGTAGTTTAATCATTAATGTTCAGGGAGGTGGTTCAACCGCCGGTATCAGGTCAGTGAGAGGGGATGCTGCTGATATTGGTTCAAGTTCTCGGGACTTAAGAGAGGATGAAAAAGATCTGAGAGAAACAGTCATTGCATGGGATGGCATAGCAATTATAGTCCACCCAAAAAATAATATCCACAATCTTAATCTCACCCAGCTCAGAGATATCTTTGCAGGTAAAATTAAATACTGGTCTGAACTGGGATGGGTGCATAAAAGTATACATTTTGTAACCCGTGAAGAAGGTTCAGGGACAAGATGCGCTTTTGAGGAGATGGTTATGCATGATGTTCCTATTTCTGACGAAGCATTAGTTCAGGATTCAAGCGGTTCTGTAAGGGAGATCGTTGCTCACGATCCTCATGCCATTGGATATATCTCGTATGGCATTGTAGACAAGCGGGTCAATGCCTTATCTATTGACGGGGTAGAACTCAATCTCAGAACGATAAAGGAGAAAAAATACGAAATTACCCGTCCTTTCCTTTTTGTGACCAAGGAAGAACCACATGGGTTAGTCAGAGACTTTATAGATTTCCTATTAAGTTCTGAGGGGCAGAGGATATTAGAAATGGAAGGATTGGTTGGTGTTCGGTAGGAATATATGAAAGAGAAGATAATTGAAAAGATATTGATGCTTTTGGCTTTCTCAGCTATAGGTGCGCTGCTCTTGATGGCTATCTTTATCTTTAAAGAAGGTATGCCCATCATATTCAAGGTAGGGTTAAAGAATTTCCTTTTCAGTGCTCACTGGGCTCCGACCAAGGGTTATTTTGGGATTTTTTCCATGATCGTCTCTTCCCTGTTTGTAACCATCGGCGCTCTTATTATAGGCGTTCCCCTGTCATTAGCCTGTGCTATCACCTTGACAGAATTCGTTCACAGGAGATTGATGCGTATCTTGAAACCAACCATCGAGCTTTTAGCAGGAATCCCTTCTGTTGTTTACGGTTTTTTGGGGGTCGTTCTTTTGGTCCCTTTAATCAGAGATTATTTGGGAGGTCCCGGTCTTTCCCTTCTGGCCTCTTCGATTATACTGGCCATTATGGTCTTACCCACTATCACAAGCATCTCTATAGATGCCATACTGGCAGTTCCGTATACTTATAAGGAAGGCTCTCTTGCCCTGGGTGCTACTCACTGGCAAACCATCCACATGGTTATTTTAAAGGCAGCCCGTTCAGGAATTATTACTGCTATCATTCTGGGTATGGGACGGGCTATTGGTGAGACTATGGCGGTTATCATGGTGGCAGGAAATGCACTAAAAATTCCTACCTCTCCCTTAGACCCGGTGCGGCCTTTAACGAGTAACATAGCTTTGGAAATGGGGTACGCAGCAGGCGACCATAGAGCAGCTCTTTTTGCCACAGGAATTGTTTTATTTGTTTTTATTATGATCTTTAATGTCTCGGCGAACATTATTACAAAGAGATGGCAACGAGAATAAATCCTGAATTCGTACAGCGTGCAGTTAAAATACAACTGTTCGGCCTTACTGGTTTCACCATAGGGATATTATTTTTTATTATCTGCTTTATCTCTATCAAAGGACTTCCACAAATATCTTTTGAATTTCTGACTTCAAATCCAGTGGATATGGGCCGTTCCGGGGGAGTCTTTGCTACCATCGTGAGCACCATATACCTTATATTCGTCGCCCTCGTGATCGCCATACCCCTGGGGATTGGTGCAGCAATCTATCTCACCGAATATACCAGAGAGAGCTGGGTTACCCACATCATCCGTTTCGGAACGGAATGTCTGGCTGGTATTCCTTCCATTATCCTGGGGCTATTCGGATTTGCCTTCTTTGTGATGGCCCTTCGATTAGGGTGGTCTATCCTTTCCGGGGGTATGACTATGTCTATTATGCTCCTGCCCACAATTATTCGGACAAGCGAGGAGGCTATAAAGGCTGTCGCTTATGAACTCAGGGAGGTGAGTTTTTCTTTAGGCGTAACCAAATGGCAGACTGTTACCAAGGTAGTTTTGCCGGCAGCTCTCCCGGGAATTGTTACCGGAATAGTCCTAAGCATTGGAAGGTGTATAGGGGAAACAGCGGTGGTTATCTTTACTGCCGGATCTTCGCTCAGACTCCCAGGATCATTTTTCGATTCCGGGAGAACAATGGCTGTCCATTTTTATATCCTGGCAAGGGAGGGTATATCTATGCCCAATGCCTATGGCACAGCAGCTATTCTAACCCTTTCCATCCTTATCATTAACCTCGGTGCTTATTACATCATGCGGCAATTTCTCAAAAAAATGTGATAATGTATGTAGGTGGGTCATGTCAGAAAAGATTGTGGTCAAGGACTTCAACTTCTATTATAGCAATCACAAGGTGCTGTCAGATCTCAATCTAACGGTTAAGGCCAATAGCATCCTCGGGATTATGGGGCCGGCTAAAAGCGGCAAGACAACTCTCCTTAGGGTCCTTAACCGTCTCTGTGATCTTATCCCGAATATTCATGTTGATGGAGAGGTTTTTCTTGATGGTGAAAACATCTTACTCCCGGATCTAAATGTGGATAAATTGAGAACAAAGGTAGGGATGGTATTTGACAAACCTGTCCCCTTGCCCCGTTCTATTTTTGAAAATCTTGCCTATAGCCCAAGGATTCATGGCATGAAAGACAAAAGAAAATTAGAGGAGTTAGTGGAGAAAAGCCTGAAATTAGCTATTCTCTGGGATGAAGTAAAAGACAGACTTCATGAGCCTGCTACAAAGCTATCAGGGGGGCAACAACAGCGTCTGTGTATTGCCAGGACATTGGCTATGGAACCTGAGGTCATCCTGTTAGATGAGCCTACTTACGGGCTTGATCCTATCTCTACATTGAAGATAGAACAGGCATTGCAAGTCTTGAAAAAAAACTATACTATCGTCCTTGTCAGTAACAATACATGGCAGGTGGCCAGAATCTCTGACAATGTGGCCTTCCTCCTCATGGGTGAACTTATAGAATATGGAAGCGCATCTGAAATCTTTACCGTCCCAAAGGATAAACGCACTAACGATTATATATCGGGAAGATTCGGCTGATTCGGTGTTGCCTCTTGAGCAAGATTAGCATAGAGAAACTGAATCTTTTTTATGGAGATTTTCATTGTTTAAAGGACAACAATCTCTCCATCGAAGAAAAGCAAATTACTGCCCTCATCGGACCATCGGGGTGTGGGAAGTCTACCCTTTTGAGGTGCCTGAACCATATGAATGACCTTATTGACGGCGTTAGCATTACAGGTAGGATGTTAATTGATGGAAGGGATATTTATGGCCAAGATGTCAATCTCATCCAGCTGAGAAAAGAGGTCGGTATGGTCTTCCAGAAGCCAAATCCCTTTCCCCTTTCTGTTTTTGATAATGTAACCTATGGGCCGAGAGTTCATGGGTTATTTAAAACACCTAAAGATGCCCTGGAATCTGTTGTAGCTAAATCACTCTCTGCTGTTGGCCTCTGGGAAGAACTTAAAGACAGGCTTGGTGTGTTAGCCACCAAATTGGCTCTGGAGCAACAACAGCGCCTCTGTATCGCCAGGCTTCTGGCTGTAGAGCCAACTATTCTGCTTATGGACGAACCTTGTTCAGCCTTAGACCCTTATGCTACCCTAAAGATCGAAGAGCTCTTTCTAAATTTGAAAGAGAATTATACAATTGTTATTGTGACACACAACATGCAGCAGGCAGCAAGGGTATCAGACTATACTGCTTTTATGTATCTTGGAGAGATTATTGAGTTTGGAGATACCAACACGCTTTTCGTCAATCCTCAGAATAAACTTACAGAGGAATATATTACGGGGAGGTTCGGATAATGGCTATCTTCGATGACGAATTAAATGCTTTAAAAGAAAAGATTTTGAACCTCGGCTCGATGGTTGAGGCCGCTATTCGCGATTCTGTGAAATCCCTCGTGGAGAGGAACAGTGACCTTGCAAGAGAAGTTATTGAGAGAGACCATCTGATCAATGCCCTTGAAGTAAAAATAGATGAGGAGTGTATAAGACTGATTGCCCTGAGGCAACCAATGGCAAAAGACTTGAGATTCATAACTACTGCCATGAAGATAACGACAGACCTTGAAAGGATGGGAGACCTATCAGAGGATATATGCGAAAGGGCCATAGAGCTTAACGAAGAGCCGCAATTGAAGCCCTTTGCCAACATACCCAAGATGGCCGAGATTGCGCAGGGAATGGTTAGAGATGCCCTTGATGCCTTTGTAACAGGATGCTCACAACTGCCATATAAAGTCATAAAAAGGGACGACGAGGTAGACGCCCTTACCGTAAAGAACTTCAATGAACTCCTGGCCTTTATGATTCGGGATCCAAAGACTATTTCATTAGCGGTTAAGAGAACTTATGTTGCAAAATATCTCGAAAGGATTGCAGATCATGCAACCAATATTGCCGAGATGGTCATTTATCTGTGTAAGGGAAAGATTATCAGACATACTGAAAATCTGGAAAAATAAAATGCTGTCATGAATGGGAGGATGATATTTTCATGTCCCTCTGTCCCGACAAATCGGCAAGTGGGGTTAGATAGGAAATTATAAATGGCTATTTTTGACGATGAGCTAATGGCGTTAAAAGAAAGAGTTTTAAAAATTGGCTCAATGGTTGAGGCTGCCATACACGATTCTGTGAAATCCCTCGTGGAAAGGAACAGTGACCTTGCAAGAGAAGTTATCGAGAGAGACCATCTGATCAATACCCTTGAAGTAAAAATAGATGAGGAATGTATAAGACTGATTGCCCTGAGGCAACCAAAGGCAGGAGACCTCAGATTCATAACAACAGCTATGAAGATAACAACAGACCTTGAAAGGATGGGAGACCTTGCCGTCAATATTGCTGAAAGGGCAATAGAATTGAATGAGGAACCACAGTTAAAACCTTATATAGACATACCCAGGATGGCCGAGATTTCGGAGGGCATGGTAAGGGACTCCCTTAATGCCTTTGTAGAAGGATGTACAAAACTACCCTATGAAGTTATAAAGAGAGATGACGAAGTGGACAATTTAAAGGTCCAGGTCTTTAATGAACTCCTCTTCTATATGATCCAGGATCCGGACACAATATCACGTGCCACAAGGATCAGCTATGTCTCAAAGTATCTTGAGCGTATTGCAGACCATGCGACCAATATTGCCGAGATGGTCGTTTATATGTGCAAAGGAAAGATGATAAGACATATGGAGTTTCCTCTACCTATTTTTTAATCTTGCTTTTTTTACCCTATCTGGAATATTTTTATAAGGCTTTTTTGATATTACAGATTATTATATCGAGTCGCTATTTTGGAAATGCGGAGAAAAATTAGAAAGACGGGATTAGCTGGGTTTTGAGAGACATAACTGAGCGCAAGCGTGTGGATGAGAAACTGCAGAGGGTAAACAAGGAACTGGAGAAAAGGGTTCAAGAAAGAACTGCGGAGATCTCAAAGGCAAACGAAGTATTGCAGATTGAGATCTCCGAGCGCAAGCATGCGGAGGAGGCACTTAAAGGCAGTTATGAAAAATTGCAAAGGGCATTAGAAGGAACAATCTATGCCCTTGCATCAATGGTCGAAAAGAGGGATCCATACACAGCAGGCCATCAGCAGCGCGTGAAAACTCTGGCCTGTGCCATTGCCACGGAAATGGGCCTTCCGGAGGAAAAGATTGACGGAATTCGTATGATTGGGGTTATTCATGACCTCGGCAAGATATATGTGCCTGCCGAAATTCTCAGCAAACCGGGACAATTAGATGAAGCAGAATTCAAAATGATCAGAGCTCACGCCAAGGTTGGTTATGACATATTGAAAAAAGTAGAATTTCCATGGCCGATTGCTCAGGGAATAGCTCAGCATCACGAAAGAATAGACGGGTCTGGTTATCCCTCAGGTCTCTTAGGTGAAAACATCCTTCTTGAAGCAAAAATCATCGGGGTAGCCGACGTTTTTGAAGCCATAGCTTCCCACAGGCCTTACCGCCCGGCCCTTGGTAAAGATAAAGCGATTGAAGAAATCTCACAGAAAAAAGGCACCCTTTATGACCCTGAGGTAGTGGATGCCTGTTTAAGACTTTTTACAGTGAAGGGGTTTAACATCGAGTGTTAACTGTTTCTTCATTGCCTTAATGTTTTTTCTTTGTCCTGTGACGTGAAAATTCCAATTTATAGCCTTTTTATGGACAAGGTTTATCCTTTGGATTATTAATTTTTTATATGCATGTTGTAAAATAGCTTTAAAGACTTAATAAAAGGAGGTATGAGTATGGCAAAGGCAAAGAAGTCAAAACAATTGAGTTTCACTATGCCGAACAGGGTTGGGCTGCTTTCAGAGATAACAACAGCAATGGCAAAGGCAAAGATCAGTATCACCGGTATCTGCGCATATGCCATGGAAGGCAAGGCATATTTCATGTTGATGACTGACAGCAATGCAAAGGCTAAGAAAGCATTGAGTGCATTGGCAGGCAATATAAAGGAAGAAGATGTTGTTTCAGTAGAACTGCCGAATAAAGCCGGGACTGGGCAGCAGGTTGCAAAAAGGATTGCCGATGCGGGAGTGGATATTATTTATATGTATGGTACGGCAGGAACCGGCAGAACCTCAATCTGTGTTTTCAAAACAGGTGATGACAAAAAAGCGATTAAGGTAATTAATAAATAGGAAACAGAATTTTTTGATGCTTTAAACCAAAAAATTTTCTTGTATAGGTAGGTCTTTGCTCGGTTTTTACTGTAAGTAATCCTATTGAGGCACCAATCCGGCAAAATCAATATTAAGGAAGATGACTGGTAAAATAGACATGGAGTTGTCCAATGTCAACAGGCTGTTGAAAAACCCGTCGCATGTCATTGCGAAGGGCCTTATCCTGAAGCAATCTCCTGATGTTTTCACGAGAATTGCTGATTTGAGACTGAATGAATGATACAAATTTATTTTTTCTTTTTCTCTTTTTTGCGAAATTTTTGTCTTTTAGGTATTTCCAAATAATTTTCTCTAACTTCTCTTATTGGATCAAGACCAATGGTTACCCATTTGTCTGAACGGCGGAACTTTTTTACTTTGTTGGACTTGATAAGAACATCAAGTTGGGAAGCCTCTACTTCACCAGTTTTTCCATTTTGATACATTACTTTTATGAGCATACTTATTTACCTCGTATAATTAAGAAAATAATTTCCTTGTTTCTATATATAATCTACATTTTTGCTCAGTATATCACAAGTATAGATAACATGAACAAGTTCTTCTGCGTTTGTGAATATTGTCTGTGATGTAATTCCTGAAAAATGTAAGTACGGTGAAATCTTATGAGAGACCCTCTGTGAGATAGCACCGCTTATATCAAAACAATCCTATCTGTTTCTCTTTCCATTTCTTTATTGTATCCCGGATGTACCTGGTTTGTATGAATTCTTCAGGAATTTCGGCGAGAAACGGAGACGGTGATTGTGTAAGTCTCTTCCCATACAAAAACCTCTTTCTTGAATGGATGAGAAAAAGTTCGTCCATTGCCCTTGTCATACCTACATAAAATAGTCTTCTTTCTTCCTCAATATCAACATCCTCTTTTTTTATAGTGTAGGGGATTAAGCCCTCCTCAACGCCTGTAATAAATACGACCTTGAATTCGAGGCCTTTTGCCATGTGAAGGGTCATTAATGTAACTGCATCCGCCCTTGAATCAAAGTCATCCGCAGGTGATAAGAGGCAGACTTCATTAATAAAGATATCCATTGCCTCTTTTGGATCCGTACTATGGTACTGTGTGGCAAGATCACTAAGGAGCATTAAATTCTCTTCACTGTAATGTTTCTTGATGCAGGCTTCTTCCCATACTGCCTTCAGAAATTCATCGATGGGCAACTTATCCTTTAAATCCTTAAACATCTTTAGTTGCACCTCGCCTAACTCTTCTAATAGAAGATCGGGCACCCTGCGGTGATATAGATCATCCACGGGATTGATTATGGCTTTAAGAAAAGAAAGGATATTCATGATTTCCCTTCTCTTGATATGGCATTTTTCTCCTATTATCTGATAGGGGATCCCTGATGTGTTAAACGATTCTTCAATTGCCTTTGCCTGCGCATTTGTTCTATAGATCACGGCAAAATCAGAGAAGCTGCAGGAGTTTTCTAAAGGGGTATCAGGTGGAATTACACGTTTCATCAATTGATAATGGCTTGTACCACCTATCCTTTCTTCTATCTCCCTGATGATTATCTCTCCTTCTGCCTTCTCGTCAGGCACAGAGATCACAGTTATGGAAATCCCCTTTCCCCTGACCGGTCTTATCTCTTTAGCTATCCTTTTCAGGTTATTCTTTATCAGGCTACTCGAGGCATTAAGTATCACTCCCGTTGACCGATAATTCTCTGTCATGGTAACCATCTTCGCAGCTTTGAAATCCTTTTCAAAACTCAGGAAATTGCCCACATCAGCACCTCTGAAGGCATAGATTGCCTGATCCGAGTCTCCGATAGCACAGAGGTTACCTTCGCTTTGAGCGAGCATCGTTAACAGCCTATACTGTGCTGTGTTTATGTCCTGATATTCATCCACCATAATATATCTGAAGATATTTCTGTATTTTTCTAACACTCCACTGTTACTTAGTATCTCTAAGGGTTTGAGGATAAGGTCATCGAAATCAAGGAAACCGTTTTTTGTGAGTAAAGCCCGATATTCCTCATAAATTGTTTTGATTCTGTCATCGGTGTCCTCCATAAGATTCTTGATTCTGGATATTTTTTCAACAATAAGTCTTAAAGATAAACCCTTTCCCTCTTTTAAAATCTTTTTTAAGTCAGCATCTTTAATCAATTCCCTGACGAGATTAATCTGTTCTTCTCTGTCATAAATAATAAAGGTATCCGGATATGTATCCTTTATAATTCTGAAACCGAGCAGGTGGAACGTCCCGATGAACACCTTGCCGGCGTTCCTTCCTAATAGGTCTTCAGTTCTTTTACGCATTTCCCGTGCTGCCCGGTTGGTGAATGTAACCGCTAAGATGTTCTCAGGTTTGATCTCCTGATGAATAATAAGATATGCAATCCTGTGAGCTATGGTTAAGGTCTTTCCTGTCCCCGGACCTGCGACAATCAATACAGGGCCTTCAGTGGTCATCACAGCATTCTTCTGCGATTCGTTTAGATCGTTAAAAATATGAGGAGAGTTCTTCAGGTACATGAATGGTTTTATTTTAGCGAGTTTATATCACACAAAGAAACTATAAATCGAAATGTGTATATTTGTCCTACAAAAATGTATTAACCCACAAAATTGTGGTATCTCTTTAGATTAAGAAGCCTTAAAAATCAATAGCTTCTATCTGGCATGGTTTTAGTTATATAAATGACAGGTGTTAAGGATGGACTCTCTTAAAGATAAGATCGAGGACATGGAAAGGGAGGAAATAATTAATGCCCTTAAGGAGTGTAACTGTGTTATGGCAAAAGCAGCACGTAAACTCGGTATAACCGAAAGGATGATCGGATACAAAATCAAAAAATATAGTATTCAGAAAGGAGAAGTGGTAAAAGGCGGCAAACAAACAGGCAGTGAGAAGTAGGCAGCACGCATAAAAAAAGAATAAATAAAAATAAAGGGAGGGGAAAATGAAGGGATTGAAAACTTTAAGTCTATCTGTAGTTTTAACACTTCTAATTTCTGCCGGCAGTCTGTATGCCGGGGAAACAAAGACATCAGGCTATGCTTCGGTTGATGTAATGAGTAACTATGTATGGAGAGGGCAGAAACTGAGCAATAGCTGGGTTATTCAGCCTTCAGCAGGAATTACCTACGGCAGTTTTGGCGCCAACATCTGGGCAAATTATGACACTGATAGAGCTGAGGCAACTGAAACGGATTTGACCTTAAACTACAGTTTTTCGGTTAATAAATTCAACTTTGTAGCAGGATATATCTACTATGCCTTAGAAGGAGCTGATGATACACAGGAAGTATATATCTCTGCTAATTATGACACCTTCTTAAAACCGGCACTCACGGTATATTACGACTACGATGAAGGCGATGGTGCCTTTATCTTAGCTTCAGTATGTCATTCTTTCGGATTGTCTAAGGATATAGCCCTTAATTTAGGTGTATCTGCAAGCTATAACATTAATAATAAAGTGATGGGATTTGATAGCGAAGGTTATGATTTCAATAACTTTTACAATGGAGAGTTATTTTCATTTTTAGGTATTCCCTTATCAAAGGCTATTACCTTAACACCTAAGATAGCCTATTCTTTCCCATTGAGCAATGATGCAAAGAACGCCATAAAGAGCATAAGCGATGACGGTGACAAGGACATCTTCTATGGCGGCATCAACATGACCCTGAGTTTTTAAAGGAGGTAAAAAATGAAACGATTGATAGGATTAACCATATTACTTATTCTTTTAACACTCGTGAGCGGTTTTGTATTCGCTCAAGAACAGGCTGTGATAGACCCTTCTAACCCTCCGGCAGTCGCTGAGCAGGCACTGCCTGCCCAGTCTGCACCGGCGCCGAAGATTGATACGGGAGATACGGCATGGATGATCGTTGCAACAGCCTTCGTAATGCTCATGACACTGCCGGGCCTCGCCCTCTTTTATGGTGGGTTGGCAAAGCGGAAAGACACGCTCAATACTATGGCCATGTCATTTGTCACATATTGCATAGTGAGTTTCTTATGGATTATTTACGGTTTCTCATTTGCTTTTGGAACCGACGTTGCCGGAATTATCGGAAGTACGGAGAAGATATTGCTTTCCGGAGTCGGTGTTAACAGTATCAATGATCTTGCAAAGACGATTCCTGAGTATGTCTATATCGTCTATCAGCTCACATTTGCAGCCATAACTGTTGCCCTTGCGAGTGGTGCCTATATAGAGAGGATGAAGTTCTCGGCCTGGGTGTTCTTTTCAATCTTATGGATGACCTTTGTATACGTCCCTGTAGCTCACTGGGTATGGGGTGGCGGGTTCCTTGCAAAATTGGGGGCGCTTGACTTCGCTGGTGGAACAGTAGTGCATATTAATGCAGGTATTGCAGCGCTCGTGGGGGCATTGGTTCTTGGTAAAAGGCAAGAAGCATACCTCAAACCCGGTAATTTAACCCTTGTTATAACCGGCGCAGGTCTTCTGTGGTTTGGTTGGTTTGGGTTCAATGCAGGTTCGGCAGTCGCAGCAAACGGACTTGCAGGAGCAGCCTTTATCAACACCAATACAGCAGCTGCGCTTGCTGCAATATCATGGATGTTTACTGAATGGATACATACTAAGAAACCAACCATTCTGGGGCTTGCCTCCGGCGCAGTCGCCGGCTTGGTGTCTATAACCCCCGCTGCGGGGTTTGTGAACATCAAAGGCGCTATGATTATAGGGATATTAGCCGGGATAATTCCTTATTTTGCAGTTGCAACCATCAAACCAAAACTCGGCTATGATGATTCCCTCGATGCTTTTGGTATTCACGGAGTAGGCGGAATTTTAGGTGCGATCCTCACCGGCATTTTTGCAGATCCGGCAATAAATGAAGCCGGTAAAGGACTTTTATACGGGAACCCGGGACAACTTGTAATGCAGCTTATAGCTGTGGTTGTAACAATGCTCTACAGTGGTGTTATGACCTTGATAATCTTTATGCTTGTGAAAACATTTGTAGGTATCAGGGTTGATGCTGAACACGAAATTACCGGGCTTGATGAAAGCCAGCACGGGGAAAAGGCGTATAATCTGTAATTATGAAACGAAGAACGGGAGAAACGGAGAGATTTACAAATCACCGTATCGTCGTTTCCCCATGTCACCGTTTCAATTTTTTCTAACTAAGAAGGAGGCTATATGAAAAAGGTAGAGGCGATAATAAAACCCTTTAAGCTCGATGAAGTGAAAGACGCTCTCAATTCAATCGGGATTCACGGTATGACTATTACCGAGGTGAAAGGATTTGGCAGACAGAAAGGTCATGTGGAGGTATATAGGGGGACTGAATATGAAGTAAACTTTCTGCCTAAAATCAAGATAGAGATTGTTGTCCCTGATTCCATGATTGATAAAGTGATTTCCACAATTATTGAGAAGGCGAAAACAGGAAACATAGGAGACGGAAAGATATTCCTTTATTCCCTTGAGGATGTTATCAGGATAAGGACAGGAGATAAAGGCGAGGCTGCGATATAGGGGGATAAAATCTTTTCCTACAAAATTGTAGGAACTACAAAATTGTTATTTTTAATAAGGACTATCGAATTGATAGTGTAGTGCGTCATAAATAACTTTACACTTTTTATCATCCCGGACTTGATCCGGAATCCGGTCTTTTCAACCGGATTCCCGCCTTTGCGGGAACGACGGCTTTTAGATTAATGTAAAGAAGCGTTAGACGTATTACAGTAGTTTTGCCCTGAAAATCCTTGATACCGTTGAGTCTTGTTGACGAGATAACAATCATATGCCTACAAAATTGTAGGAATAGTGGTAGCAATAAAGATTATCATATAAAAATGTACTTAATAATCAATAAGTTACAACTGGCATGATTTTGGATATATGAAAGAGAAAGGATCAGAGATCTGAAGGGAGGCGGTATGGGAAAAGTAAGGATAGCAGTTATAATCGGTTTGCTGTGTTTAAGCGGAGTTGCATTTGCTGAAGTTCAGTCTGCTAATACTGCTTCTGCATCCCCTCAAGCAGTAATTGTGTCAAAGATTGACACGGGAGACACAGCATGGGTTTTAGTCTCAACTGCCCTTGTCATGCTCATGACTCCCGGACTTGCGCTTTTCTATGGCGGGATGGTCAGAGGGAAAAATGTCCTCGGCACAATTATGCAAAGTTTTATTGCTATTGCGGTTATCAGTGTCCAGTGGATTCTAATTGGTTATAGCCTTTCTTTTGGTCCGGATATACATGGAATAATCGGAAGTCTTGACTGGTTAGGATTGAATGGGGTAGGTGTTGAACCGAATCCTGACTATGCCCCAACAATCCCCCATGCTGCGTTCATGATGTATCAGGCTATGTTTGCAGTTATCACACCGGCATTAATCACAGGAGCATTTGCAGAGAGAATGAAGTTTTCAGCATACCTTGTTTTTATATTGCTCTGGTCTACAATTGTTTATGACCCTGTAGCGCACTGGGTATGGGGCGCCGGCGGATGGTTGAAGAAAATTGGCACTCTGGATTTTGCAGGCGGCATAGTTGTACACCTTATATCCGGGATATCCGCCCTTGCCGCAGCTCTGATTATCGGCAAGAGAAAAGGGTATTTACATGAAGCGATGTATCCACATAACCTCCCGATGACTGTTCTTGGAACAGGACTCTTATGGTTCGGGTGGTTCGGATTTAATGCCGGGAGTGCTTTATCCGCCGGGACACTGAGCACTATGGCATTTGTTGCCACACATACCTCTGCAGTGTCGGCAACGGTGATGTGGGTAATTATAGAATGGTTACACAGAGGGAAGCCGACTACGTTTGGCGCTGCTACAGGTTCTATAGCAGGGCTTGCTACAATAACTCCGGCTTCGGGTTTCGTAAGCCCGATGTCTGCATTAATCATTGGGTTGGCAGCAGGTGGAGTATGCTATGCATCTTTGAATATCAAAAGAAGATTCGGATACGATGATTCACTTGACGCATTCGGCGTTCATGGTGTCGGCGGATTTTTGGGTACTTTTGCAACAGGTCTTTTTGCCCAGACACTGATTAATCCTTCAGGAAGCAATGGACTGTTTTTCGGAAATCATCAGATGTTCGTGTCACAGATGACTGCAATTGCAGTAACAGCAGTCTATTCATTTGTTGTTAGTTTTATTCTTCTTAAAGTCATTGATAAGGTTATCGGTTTGAGGGTTGATGAAGAATCCGAGGTGAACGGCCTTGATATATCACAGCATGGCGAGAGCGGATATTCTTTATAAATGTAGCAGCACCTTGCAATGAATTTTAGTAAGTTATTTTTGGAAAGGGGTGATGCGGAAATAATTTAATCTGTTTTAATCCGTACAGATATGAGGTTAAGTGTTGAATCTTTTTTAAACTAAATTAAGAATTTATGAGGAGGGTTTAAAATGGAGAAGCCAAAAAATAAAAAGGATGTGATGGAGCTGGTAAAAAAGCATAACGTGAAGTTTGTAAGGCTCTGGTTTACTGATATCCACGGCCAGCTCAAAAGTTTCGCGGTCCCGGTAGATGAAATTGAAATTGCCTTTGATGAAGGTATGGGCTTTGATGGTTCATCTATCAAAGGCTTTGCGAGGATTGATGAGAGCGACATGATCGCAAGGCCGGACCCTGCCACCTTCGTGATCCTTCCCTGGAGGCCAAAGGAAAAGGCGGTTGCAAGAATGTTCTGCGATATCTTTGAACCTGATGGCTC
>Ga0154888_1133_pt2 | contig 23463 bp, 25 predicted proteins | sample Rifle2008BG19ft_FD_105860 | JGI IMG/M metagenome (GOLD analysis project Ga0154888, IMG submission 105860) | Thermodesulfovibrio sp. RBG_19FT_COMBO_42_12
TCTTTTGGGTTAGAGAACTCAACCTTCGTATTGTAGTAGCATTCTACTTCGCTAAAAAATACAGCGTTACATCGTACCCCTACTGAACCTTTCCTTTTTCAAGACCGCCTGTTTTAAAATACTTATTACCGATAATGAAAGACATGATCCTGAAAGGACTGAACCCTCAACAAAAATCCGCGGTCGAGTATTTCGATTCTCCGCTCTTCGTTTCCGCAGGGGCGGGCAGCGGTAAAACCAAGGTCCTCACCCACAAGATAGCCTATTTGGTTAAGGAAAAGGGCATCAGACCGCATAGGATCCTTGCGATTACCTTCACAAAGAAGGCCGCAAACGAGATGGCAGGGCGCGTTGAGAGGATGCTTTCCATCAAGCCCATGTGGATATCGACCTTTCACTCCTTCTGCGTGAAGGTGCTGAGAGAAGATGTCCATATGTTGGGCCGGTCTTTCGACAGACGATTCGTCATCTACGATACCGGCGACAGCCTCAAAGTGATGAGAGACATTATGAAGAGGTTCAACAGAAAGACTAAGGAGGCTGACGAAGCCCGGGATGTCATCTCCAAAGCCAAGCAGGCATACCGGAGCAGCATATTCGATTACATATCTGCTCTTCCTTATCCCGCCTCCTCTTATGCCGAAGTGGCAGGGGAATACCAGAAGGCCCTTGAGAGATCCAACGCAATGGATTACGACGACATCATCTATTTCGCTGTCGAGCTCCTTTCCGCCTCTCCTGAGACAAGGAGGAAGTGGCAAGGGAGGTTCGACTATCTGATGATCGATGAGTTTCAGGATACGAACGATATCCAGTTCTCGCTCATCAAGCTTCTTGCCGGCCAGAGCAGGAACCTCTTTGCCGTAGGTGACTTTTTCCAGTGCATCTACACGTGGAGGGGGTCGCAGCCCTCGAACATAGAGCGTTTTATACGGGAGTTCAAGGCAAAGGAGATGAAGCTTGAGAAGAACTATCGGTCGACAAAGAGGATTCTCGGTATAGCCAATACGATAGTAAGCAAGGTCGAGTGCAGGTGGTCCGAGAAGATGTTGGAGCTTTACACCGATAATGAAGAGGAAGGCGACGTCGGGTATAAGAGTCGCGCTGACGGCATCTCCGAGAGCATCTGGATCGCTGAGAAGATCCGTGAGCTGTCACCTGACCATGCTTATTCGGACATGGCGATACTCATACGCATGACCTTCCTCTCCAGGGCATTGGAGAGCGTCTTCATGCAGTGCCATATCCCTTACACCATCGTCAGTGGAGTCTCTTTTTACGACCGTGCGGAGATTAAGGATATGCTTTCATACCTTCGCTTCATCGCCAACCCTAAGGACGCTGCTGCCTTTGAGCGGATTATCAACAGACCGGGTCGGGGTATCGGGAAGAAGGCGCTTTCGAACATCAAAGAGAGGTTCCAAAGCAACTGGCTCCAGGCGCTCAGGGACACAAAGCTCAGCGCAAAACAGAGGCTCGCTACGGATGCCTTCACAAATATTGTCCAGGGGTACCGTGATTCCGTGGAAGAAAAACCCTACACGGTCCTGATGGGGCTCGTTGAGGATATTGGATACTTCGCTAACCTCGAAAAAGAATACGGAGAGGATTCGGAAGACAGAATAGAGAACATCTCAGAGCTCTCGAATGTCCTTCAGGCACTTGAAGGAGAGGGGAAACCCTTCTCAGAGTTCATGGAAGACAATCTGCTCGCCTCGGAACAGGACAAAATAGGTAATGAAGACTCTGTGAAAATACTGACTCTCCACGCGGCGAAGGGGCTTGAATGGCCCGTGGTGTTCCTGCCGGCCCTTGAAGAGGGGATATTCCCATCAGCCAAATCGCTCATGAGCCCATCGGCTACCGAAGAGGAAAGAAGACTCTTCTATGTCGGGACCACCAGAGCAAAGGAAAGGCTCTACCTTTCTTCGGCGGGATCGCGAATGAAGTTCGGCCAGACTTCCTTCATGGTGAAATCGAGATACCTGCACGAGATAAAACACCATCTGTAATGAATATCCGTTCTGGCTTCAGCAATAGCTGAAGAACGAAGGACGAGTATTATGCTTCCAGAGAACTCTCTGAAATTGCTATCTGCAAACATGATGTTCTATTCCTCCATAATTGCCTGTACATAGAATATACTTCCGCCGTTCAACGTGGAATAATCAACCCAATCTCCCCAGCCAGATAAAGCTTTATAATAATTTCGATATTAGCAGAGAAAAGAGGGGGCGTTGCCAATTTAAGCAACTTAAAATAGTCTTTACGATGGAATCAGGGAGACTTTGTTTATTAAAAGGAAAGTTTGGAAAAACCGGATTCTGCCAAAAAATACTGGATCCTCAAAACCGATGAGAACCGGGTTATCGGAGTAATTGGATTATACTGTGACCGCAGGGACGAGTCAGTTTTCTGGATCGGCTGGTTTGGAGTACATCCGGAATACAGGCGAAGAGGTATCAGGACACGTTTTTTAAAGCATGGGAATGGAGTCTATTGAGACTCTTCTTCCGAATATTGCTCCGCAAGAATACGAAGAAGCCGGATTAGAGGTGGAAGATTCATTTGCACAGTGTCCCAAAGTATCTTGTCGCTTACTCCAAAATATTCATAAACAACAAAATTATGCATCGCCCGTATGTCATTCCAGGGTATTTCCGGTTTCGCCTGACAGATTTCATCGGGGATATGCCCGGCAGCTTCACCGATAATGATCAAATTTCTAATTACCGCATCAACAGTTTTTCTGTCGGCAACAAATTCATCATAGGTCATCCCTGTTACATATTGTTGAACTGCAGTGATTGCATCAAGGATATCATTGACCCGGAACAGCCAGGTCCTATATGGCATAAACCGCTTCCTCCAGAATCCGACTTTTTATTGCCTTATGCAGGGCTTCTGGAGTCACCAGGTCGACCTTGCAACCGAGCATGCCCGATAACACCCTTTGGAGTCGAGCGAACTCAAATAGTCCGATATGCGCACTGGGCTCAAATTCTACGAGGAGATCGACATCGCTCAACTCTTTTTCTTCTCCGCGGACAACCGAGCCAAAGAGATAGATGGTCTTTACATGGAAATCTTTAAGGCTGGCGCGGTTTTTTTTCAATAACGCTGTAATCTGTTCCTTTTTCATTTATACTCTCCTGACTGCTCAAAATTCAATTCTTTATAAAGACCGATTACAGGTACCCATACTTAAATAGATAGAGCAACTCAAATAATAAGCATGATCATGCCTAATAATTTACGCTTTTGAATATGAATATAGTTAATTTTAGCATGGCACAGAGTAATCTTGCTATAGAAGTACTGCGTTAAGCCAAATGGTGCTAATGGGATCTGCCTTTGACAGGCTGTTGAAAAACCCGTCGCATGTCATTGCGAGGAGCAGTTTCTGCGACGAAGCAATCTCTAACCCATTGATTTTATTAAAGGCAAGATTGCCGCGCTTCGCTCTCAATGACCTGCCAAAGACCTTATTGATTTTCTCGGCGAGCGGAATAACTGATGCCGCTTCTTCCGTGGAAATCCTGAACCCTTCCGGATACGGGACCGCCCTTTTCCTGCCTGTTATGTTTCTAAAAATTTCTCTGATCACATGTCACATCCTGAATAAGATAAATTAAAGCTCTTGTTGCACAACGGGAAATCGGGCACTATATTGCCGTGTACCGCAAAGGGCACAGCCGGCCAGTTGCAGAACGAGGGAGATCTTAATTTCACCCTTAAGGGCTTCCCGCCCTTGTCAGACATTACCCAGTAGAATACCGAACCCCTCGGCGATTCGGTATAACCCAGAGCCGAAGAAAATGCGGGGATATGTTTTACCCCGACAGCCAATCCGCCGTCGTACTTCTTATCGAGAAGTGCATTAAGCAGAGATATCGAGCATTCTGCCTCGCCGGCCCTCAACATCATCCTTGCGTAAACATCGCCTTTCGCCATTGTGTGGACCTCGAAATCCAGACTGTCATACAAGAGATGAGGATGAGCTTTCCTTATATCGTCATTAATTCCGGATGCCCTCGCAGTTACTCCTGTTGCGCCCAGTTTCATTGCGATCTCTCTCGACAATTTGCCCGTATCTTCAAGCCGTTCCATATGTGAGACAGTGCCGAGCAGCAATTTCATGAATTCCTTGTAATCCTTAGTTACCGTCTCGATGGTAGACAGGATATCATCCCTGTGCAGGAAAATGTTTCTCTTTACCCCGCCGAAGATTACAATGGCAAATACGATAAACAGGCCGAAAGTTAACAGGGTACAGTTTCAGCAGGCAGAAAGGATAAGTCCTGAAACAAACATGAAAAAAGCTGCTATGCTGACAATGATTCCGACAACCGGCACCCATTTATTTACCCCTCCGAGTTCTGACAGGGTTTTTAGAATGTCTCCGGATGGTTTCAATGTCTTTACCATGAGTATCTTTCCCTTAGCATATCTGTAATAAAGATAATGCCCTGAAATTGCCAAGGTTATCCAGGCAAGAACATTTGCATAGGGTATTATCAGTAAAATAAAGTAAACGAAAGCCCAGAGATACATTTTCCGGTACAATAGCCACCAGAAACCAACGATAAAGGCAGGCCAGTGCCATGTTGCTGAAAAACGATCAATCCCATCAACAGAAAATTTTCTGAACTTCAGCAGGTATTTCTGTGCCTTCCCTCCGATGAATGCAGCAAGCTCATCTTCGGTAACAGTTAACTGCAACCGGTTATTTTCCATAGTTCACTCTCACGTTTCTGCAAAATCACCGGACTTGAGTGGAGACAGCCAGTTGATGTTTCCAAGACCTATGTTTTTGTTGAGGATATCCGACCTTTCATTGACAAAAAATTGAATCCAGCTCCGACTGTCACGAGTGGCTTTTTTCTGAGAAAATCTCCGCACATTCGTTACCTTATAGACTTATTAACGGTCTCAAAATAGTAACAACATCGCCGTCATTCCCGCAGTCTGTTGAGCGGGAATCCAGAGGGCTTAAAACCCATACTGGATGCCCGATTAAGAACTTCGGGCATGACATACAAATTGAAATGATTTTCCATTTTATTATGAGACTGTTAATAACATTATAAAATTTGAGGTCGGATGTCAACAGCCTGTTGAAATAGGACATTTTATAAGTAATAGAGTATATAGGGAGAGCCTTGCTTCCTCATTTCAAAAAGCCGTACAAAATCCCGCAGGGATACTATCTTGGGATCTTGGGTGGAGATAGGTCATCATTAATATTTATCCCACGCCCTCGCTTGCCCCTTAACAAGAGCAAAAGGTCGAAAGCTCATAAGTATAAATTAGGCAATTTTCAGCTCTTTCCGAATCTTTTCAGCGACCCATTGCCGCACCAGCGTTTGGTACGGGATCCCTTTTTTTGTCGCCACCTTTTTGATAGAGATAAGATAAAGCGGATCGATCTTGATGGTGACATTTTGCAGCGTTCGCCTCCGCTTTCCTGTTACGATATCACTCCTGAGTGCATCGTCGAGGCTGACCGCAATGTCCCCCTCGATGATCTCGCCGAGGATACCCCTTTTATCATAGTATTCTACGTCTGTCATTCTTTTCTTTGTCGCTTTAACCTTCATATTCCTTACATCTCCTTCCCGGCCTCAACTCTGGTGCTTCTGCCAGTATTTGATTTCGGCCCTGTCCATGTCCCATCCGGTAATAACCCTGGCCACGCCGCCCTGTTTCAGCGCAAACACAACTGTTAGATAACGCCCTTCATGCGTTGGTCCCATAGCGACGTAGTGACCTTTCTTCGTTTTTCGATACAAAGGCTTATATATAAAGACTTCCTCCGCTTCCTCGGGCCTGACGCCATGACCCAGTTCAAGGTGTACGACGTTGCCCTCGTCCCATTCAAAGTCCTTTATCCTCAATAAGTTCTCTCCTTTAAGTAATACATTGTATTACTTTTTGTTCTCAAATGTCAAAGGGTTTTTTGTGTATCTGGTTTGAAAAAGGGACATCCGAACAAATTGCAACTGCATGTCCTGAATGTGCTCTTGATGGCGGTGGCACAATTACCGCTTTTGATGCTTAAAAACTGATGTTTCTCTGCACAAGGCCAAGGCGTGCAACAGAATAAAAGATGATATGCAATAAATATACTTTAAAGTATTATACTCAGGAGTATATTATTTAAATTTGAATAATTGACCGTTTCAAACCCCTCTGTTAATATTAAAATTATGCTGGAAAAACTCTCCTCTGCGCTCTCAAAACCTGGTGTATATATTTTTAAAAATGCAAAGGAACGTGTCCTTTATGTAGGCAAGGCAAAAGACCTCCGAAATCGTCTGAGGAGTTATTTTCGGAAATCATCAAAACTTGATCCCCGTAAAACAGCAATGATGAGGGATGTCAAGAACTTCACTTATATAGTCACAGATAACGAACTCGAGGCCCTTGTGCTTGAGGCAAACCTGATAAAACAATACAAACCCAGGTTTAATGTAATCCTCAGGGATGACAAGAATTATCCATACCTGAAACTGACTGTTAATGAGGAGTGGCCCAGGCTTGAGGTTGTTAGAAGGATTAAAAAAGATGACGCATTATACTTTGGTCCTTATGTGCCGGCCGGCTCCATGTGGGAAACCCTTGCCTTTATACGGAGAAACTTTCAGATTAGGGACTGCCGTTATCCGCTCGATAAACCAATGCAGCCATGCATCCAGCATCAGATGGGAAGATGTCTTGCCCCCTGTGCCGGGTTGATAAGCAGGGAGGAATATTTGAAACTTATTGAGGAGGTAAGGCTCTTCCTGGGCGCTAAGAAAAAGGATCTGATCGAAGGTCTCAAAAAAAAGATGTTAAGGCTTTCAGAAGAAACGAGATTTGAGGAGGCTGCCACGATAAGGGACAGGATTAAGGCACTCGAAAGGGCACTGGAATCACAAAAGGTCGTAGCGCCCGAACTCGGGGATATTGACGTAATAGGGTTTTATAGAATAGACAGTGAGGTATCATTTGAGACCCTCTTTATAAGAAACGGGATTATGATCGGGTCAAGGGATTTTTTTATCAAGAATATTGAAAATATCTCTGACAGTGAGTTAATGCATAGTTTTATTACACAGCTTTATTCAAAGGAGATCATCCTCCCATCTGAAATAATACTACCTAAGCTGCCGGAAGAACCAAAATCTCTAAAGATGTGGCTTGGTCATCGGAAAGGCACCGGCGTGAAGATATCGGTTCCGAAGACGGGGAAGAAGAAAGAACTCGTTGATATGGCATCAGAGAATGCAAGAGTGACTTACAGGAGCAAGAAGGAATTAAACTTCGATGACCTCCTGCTGGATATAAAGGAAAGATTGAAACTCGAGAGACTTCCCGAGGATATAGGTGCCTTTGATGTCTCGACCACCTCAGGCAATGAATCCGTAGGTGCATTCGTATACTGGTCGGAGGGCGAATTTAGAAAAAACATGTATAGAAGGCTAAAGATAAAGACAGTGCACGGTGTTGATGATTATTCGATGACGAGGGAAACTATCGAGAGAATCATAAGAAATCTTGAAGGTGATCTCCCTGGCCTCGTTATTATTGACGGAGGGAAAGGACAACTCGATATAGCCAGGAAGGTTATAGCTAAAAATATAGCAATATTTAAAGAACCGCCCATGCTTATTGCTATTGCTAAAGACCCTGACAGGGCGTACCTGACAACATTTGAGGGACCTGTAGACCTCGAAGACAGGAGGCGATCATCCCTTTTACTCAAAAATATAAGGGATGAGGCGCACAGATTTGCAGTAGGCTATCACAGGAGGTTAAGGGAGAAGGGGCTTTTACAATCGCCTCTTGAAAGAATTCCCGGCATAGGTAAGAAGCGGAGGTTTGAACTTTTAAAGGTTTTTGGTAGTATAGAGGGTATAAGGAATGCTACCATTGATGAAATAGCAAGTCTTAAAGGTTTTAATAAGAAGATTGCTGAGAATCTTTTAAGTGAATTAAGGACTTAGATATTATCAACGTCTTCAAGGAGGACAAAGTGATACAAATATTTTTATTTATTTTAATTCTGCTACTTCCTGTTTCCTCTGAGGCAGCTTATAAGATCTATCTTAAAAGCGGCACCGTAATATCAAGGGTTAAGATGTATGAAACAAAGGGCGGGGAAGTCACTATTTATATCGGAGGTGGATCAATAGTGATATCTGAAAAAGATATTCTTAAGATTGAAGGAATTGAGCCGATAGAAGAAGAGCTACAACCTAAGGAAACACCAACGTCTGAAAAGAAACAAGAAGATGCAGCGACACCCCCTTCAGCACCTGCGGATGATAAAAGTGCAAAAGTAGATGCTTTAAAGACTGATTTAGCTGCTGTATACTCTGAAATTAGAGATGCAGAAGCAGAGGATACCAGATTAACAACAACAATAAATGAAATGAGGAGTAAAAGATTCTCCTATAATTATTATCAGCTAAAACAATTAGAGAAGGAGACAGAGCCGCTCCAGCAGGAGTTGTTCACTATTCAGCAGAAAAAGATAGAGCTTATAAAGAAAAAGAACGTCTTAGAAGACGAACTCAGGGCACTACAATAAAAAATGCAGGATGCCCTTGAAGCATACCTTAAAGAAGTTTATGGAAGAGGATATATCTAAAGATAATGGAGGCATTGTGAATATCTTTATTTCAGGTTCAATAGCATACGACAAGATCATGGACTTTCCTGGTAAATTTTCGGATCATATACTGCCGGACAAAATACATATCCTGAACGTATGTTTTAATGTTAACGGGTTAGTTGAAAAATTTGGGGGTACTGCCGGAAATATAGCTTATTCACTGGGACTTCTTAAGGAAAAGCCATTTATAATTGCAACTATTGGCAAAGACTATCAAAATTATTTTGAGTGGCTGGAAAAGAACAATATTCCCACAGATGGGATCAAGATAATTAATGAAGAATTTACTGCCGCGGCATATATAACAACCGACATGTCAGACAACCAGATAACAGGATTCAATCCTGGTGCAATGAAATATCCATCCGGATACAAGTTCGATAATGCCGACCCTGATAACTCAATCAGTCTGATTGCTCCGGGGAACCTTAAGGATATGATTGAATATGCCAGGGCATGCAAAGATATAGGCATACCGTATATCTGCGATCCGGGGCAGTCTCTAAACATATGGGAGGGGAAAAGCCTCAGAGAGTGGTTTGATGGTTCATTTTTATTAATCTCGAACGACTACGAACTTGAGATGATTATGAAGATGACCGGAATGAATAAAAAAGGACTGCTCAAATTGACAAAGACCATAATAACAACTTTTGGAGAGAAAGGTTCTCAGATAAGTACTCCTGAATCTGATGTAAGTATTTTAGCAGCAAAGGTTTATGAAGTCGTTGACCCTACCGGAGCAGGTGATGCATACAGGGCAGGACTTCTGAAGGGAATTGTTATGGGCAGAGACATTGAAACTGCTGCAAAAATAGGAACTGTTGTAGCCGCGTACGCTACTGAAGAATATGGGACCCAGGAGCATTGGTATACACACGAAGAATTTGTTGAAAGATACAGGGACAATTTTGGAGAGATGTGAAAAGATTAGCGCAGCTTGTTTACTTTTAATCAGAATACCATGATTAATGAAAATGCACTAAAAGCCTACCTTAAAAAAGAATTCAGAGATATTATTCAGGTGGATATCAGAAAACTTGGCTCAGGTGTTCAGGGTGTGGGCTTCCTTATAGAAATGGAAACCTCGGATGGTATTAAATCGTATGTTGTAAAGACCCTCCTTTCCGAGGGTCTCGGACACGATTATCCTTCTGACAGGGCAGCTGTATTCCTGCTTGACCTTGATGAGTTTAAAAACCTGCCTATGCATGTGAAGGCCGTTGATGTGTTGTCTGAGATGGAGGGTGGTTCAATAAAATCCATCGGCGGCGGAAAAGAATATTATCTGCTTATGGAAAAGGCAGATGGTGAGAATTATTTTAATGACCTGTCTGAATTTTCAAAAAAGGACTACCTTGAGGAAGGGGATATAAAAAAAATAAAGACAATGGCCTCATATCTTGCAGAAATCCATTCTGTTAAGAAAGAGTCGAAAACCCTTTACTGGAGAAAGCTGAGAGACACCATAGGACACGGCGAATGCCTGATGGGGGTCTTTGATACATATCCTGACGGAACTTTAAGCTATGATGAGATGGCGGATATCGTTAAGAAATCAGTAGACTGGATTGCAAGGTTGAAACCAAAATACAAGAGGCTATCACAGATACATGGTGATTTCCATCCTGGGAATATATGGTTTAAAAACAGTACTGATTTTATTCTCCTCGACAGGAGCCGCGGCCCATGGGGCGACCCGGCAGATGACATAACAGCATTAACAATCAATTATATATTCTTTTCAATAAAACATTATGGCTCTTTAAGGGGATCTTATCTTGACGGACTCAGATTGTTTTTTGACATATACGTCACACTGACAGGTGATCAGGAAATCTACAAAGCTGTTGCACCCTTTTTTGCCTTCAGAGGAGCTGTCGTCGCAAACCCTGTTTTTTATCCCGAACTTACTACCGAACAAAGAGGCATTATCTTTAAGTTTGTTAATAATGTACTCGATGATGACAAATTTGAGCTTAAGAGGATTAACGATTATTTAAGGTAAAAGAAAATGACAATTTCACATATCAGATAAGGATGTTGTAATATATTTTATGAAAAAGATTTTTTTATTAGCATTTTTATTCCTCTTGCCAGCGGTCTCCTATTCACAGCCTTCAATATTATTTAATAAAGAGAGCCATGACTTCGGGACAGTGGCACAGGGCGATATAATCAAACACGCCTTTATTTTCACGAATACAGGAGATGAAGATCTCATAATTGAAAAATTGGCTCCTTCCTGAGGGTGCACGGCGGTGATGGCTAGTTCAAGCCGCATAAAGCCTGGAGAAAAGGGAAAGATTACCGCAAAGATTGATATTAAAGGCAGAGCGGGTTCCATCTCTAAAAATGTGCGGGTTATCTCCAACGATCCTAAAAGGGCTCAAGTTACCCTTGTTCTCAGGGCAATAATACAGCAACAAACGACCCCTGAAGTAAAATAATCATTCAAACTCTTCTTTTTAACACATAATTCACCCCGGCCTGTGATTCATAAAAAAAAGCCCTGTTGAATATCAATATTCAACAGGGCAGGAATGATCTAAATGCAGCGTCTGGTCTGTTTAATTATATTTGTGAATAACCAGAGCTGAATATCTCTCTGTAAACTCACAACCAGCCTTTTAAGCCTTGACAATCAGTACAGGGCAAGGAGCATGGCCGATGACCCGCTCTGTAACGCTTCCCATCAGTAGCCTTCTAAGTCCTGTGCGACCATGGCTTCCCATCATAATGGCATTTGCCCCCTGCTTTTTCGCAATATTTACAATAACCTTATATGCATCTCCCTCTCTCACAATACTTTCAGCTTTTATTCCTTCTGAGAAAGCCTTTTTCTTTACATCCTCAACTATTTCTTTTGCCTTTTTAACAAGATCCTCAACTGCGCCAGGCGCCCGGGCCATAAACTCCTCTGTTACGTCAACAACAGAGATTACTTGTATCTCACTGCCATAAGATTTTGCAAAATCAATCGCTTTATTTGTCGCAGCTTCGCTGAATTTTGAGCCGTCTGTAGCAAAAACAATATTTTTCCACCCGATAGAAGTTCCCTCCGGCACCACAAGGACATCTTTCTGGCTATGACCGATGACCCTTGCTGTAACACTTCCAACAAGCGCTTTGCTAAGTTTGGATATTCCTTTTCTTCCCATCACAATTAAGTCAGAGTTTTCCGCATCAGCAAGGTCAACAATTCTTTCGTATATCTCACCTTCTTCGCAAACGGTCTTTATCAATACCCTTTCTTTCTTTGCCATATTTTCAGCCTCGGAAAGTGCAATCTGGCAGGGTTTCTTCATGGCTTCCCTGACATTACTTATCCAGGTTGCCCCCAGGTCCCCTTCATACTGGGGTATAACTGAAACAACAGTCACCCAGCTCTTCTCATCCGTAGCGAGTTTGAAGGATTCTCTCAATGCATGCTTGCTTGATTCCGAGCCATCTATTGCAACAAGTATCTTTCTATATCTTCCCATGTTCTATAGCTCCTTCTGTTTGTAATAATTTTTCTTCCCGACGTCCTTTCCACATAGCGCCTAAAACGATAGATGCTCCTAATATCAGTGCCAATGCCATTATAATAAAGCTTGTGTTTTTCAACAAATTTACTGTATTTTCGCTTAAAGTCTGAATCAAGCCCAGCTGCGAAAGATATACAGGAACCATTAAACCACGGCTGAAGAGCACGATGACCATTATGACACCCATTACCAATTTTATCACGAAGGGTTTAACATATGTTGTACCTATGGCGCCTAATTGAATTCCGAAGAGAGAACCGGCAAGGATAATCAGTGACAAACGGATGTCAACAAGGCCGTGCAAGGCATATTTGAAGGAGCCGCCCAATCCCATAACAAAGGCTATTACCAGTTCAGTAGCTGAAGCCATAAGGCTTGGCGCCCCCATAACATAAATCATTGAAGGAACGCCGATAAACCCACCTACTGCAATAGTCGCTGCCAGCATACCGGTAGCGAATCCAAGAGGAATGGTGAACAGCACGGATATCTTCGCATTCAGGCTCTTGAAATATACCATTGTTCCCGGGATATTAATAGATTGAACCCAACGGGCTAATTTTGTAACCTTCTCTTCTTCGCTGGTATTTCCAGATCTGTAAGTCTTAAGTGCGTCTTTCAGCACAAGGCCACCCACGACCGCAAGGATTACCACAAATGCCACACTTACATAAAGGTTAGAGCCTGCCTCTCCAAATGCCTTTTTTATGTTTTCCTGTATGTGAGCGCCATAAAGAACCCCTGCCTCTGCTGAAATGCCCAGGACTATCCCGAGCTTAACATCAACCTGTCCATATTTTGCGCGTTTGAGCGCTCCTATCAGGGCCTTGGGAAATTTATGACACATATTGCTGGCCACTGCTACGAGGCCGGGCACTCCCAAGCTCATCATGGCAGGGGTAAGCACAAATGCGCCGCCGGATCCGATAAATCCGCTTACAAGACCGCCTACAAAACCTACAAGAAACAGATAGACGATGTTCGCCGTATCGAGATTAATAAAATTTGCTACCTCATGCATATTATTTCACCTCCTTCTTCTTTGCCTCGATGCCAAGCATTGTCCAGAAATAACCTGTAAAGTGACCGTGTACATATGAGATTAGAAACGCTGCTGCTATGGGCAAAAAAGCATACAGCCCGCCTCGTACAAAATAATCGTTTACCAGACCCTGATGCATCAACAAAACTGCATAAAGTGTTATCACCACTGCCCCAAATATTACTAATTTCCCATATGGTTTCTTCTTAATACTACTTTTTTTGTCTGCCATTACCTTTTTCCTCTTTCCTCCTTAAAGTTTTTAAATTTTTAAAACTCATGCATGATTAGAGTCCGTTACAACTACAAGAGGGCATTTCAGGTTCAGATTCTGCCATGCCTCTAAAAGCTTGCTATCTTTACTTTTGTTAATCTCTATCGCATCAGATGATTCAATAATTACAAAGGCAATCTCGTCATGAGAATCTGTGTATTCTTTAATCTCTTTTTCTAAACAACCTTCCCTCCGAAGCAACCTGCAATTAATCCCCTCTTTTTCAAGTTCCGACATAAACCCTTTAATCGTGGTATCTGTTCCCTCAGTCATGGGAAGAGAAGATACAAATAAAACATCGAGATTAGCAACAACCCTCCTGCACGTGTTCAGAGCATATTTCAGGATCCTCTGGTCAATCTGTCCGCTCCTTAAAGCTAACAGAACCCTTCTATTTTCCTTTAATATTTCTCTTGCTGTATCAAACTCTCCAGCCTCTGCAAAAGAGATTGCTGACAACAAATCCTCAATTTTTTTATTCAGTTTATCCATAAACTCTTTCGATCGACTCCTCACCTCCTTTCATAATTTATTTTTCTCTCCACTTAAAGTGTCTGAAATCTCTGCGATATGCTGAGACTATTTCTAAGTAACACAGCTTCTTTTTGCTCCTTTAAAGATAGATTGGTCACCAATACAACATCTACAATCTCCTCAATTCTATCTGCCAGGTGGACTTCCAATCCATTTTTGACATCCTCAGGAAGATCTTCCAGATCTATCTTGTTCTTGAGTGGTAATACCACCACCTTCACACCTGCTCTGCGTGCAGCCAGAATCTTTTCCATTATTCCTCCTACAGGCAGGATCCTTCCACTCAAGGTTAACTCACCTGATACTGCCACATCTCTCCTCGCAGGTCTTCCGGTTAAAAGCGAAACAAGGGCAATTGCAATAGTCGCCCCGGCAGAAGGTCCATCTTTCGGAATGGCCCCTGCAGGTACATGGACATGTATATCATGGTTATTAAAGAAATCCTCAGAAATATCTAATGAGGAGGCATTGCTCCTTATATAACTTAAGGCTGCCTGTGCGGACTCACACATTACATTTCCCAGGGATCCAGTGAGGATAAGCTGCTTGTTCCCCTTCATCTTTGCTGCCTCTACAAAGATGATATCACCGCCTACATCAGTCCATACCAGACCTGTAGCAACACCAATCCTGTTCTTTGCCTCTGCAACCTCATAATAATATTTTCTCGGTCCGAGATATCTTTCAACCAGATCCGGTGTCACCTTTATGTTTTCGGTCACTCTTTTATTGCTAACAAATTCTTTAGCTATCTTTCGACAAATGGTAGCAATCTGCCTTTCAAGATTTCTTATGCCGGCCTCTCGGGTATAGTCCTGAATAATCTTGGATACAGCGTCAACAGTGAATTCAGGAGGATATTCCGATAAGCCCTGATCAAGAGTCTGCTTTGGGACAAGGTATTTCAATCCGATATTCGTCTTTTCATCCTGTGTGTAGCCTGAGAACTCGATGATTTCCATTCTGTCCCGGAGGGCTTCCTGGATGTCATAGGCTATATTGGCTGTTACAATAAATATAATGCTTGAAAGATCAAAAGGCACATCCAGGTAATGGTCAATAAAACTATTATTTTGCTCAGGGTCAAGCACTTCCAGCAGGGCTGATGCAGAATCACCCTTAAAATCCTGTCCTATCTTATCCACCTCATCCAGCATGAAAACAGGATTAGCAGACCCTGAGCGACGAATCTCTTCAATAATACGCCCCGGCATTGCACCTGCATATGTTCTCCTGTGCCCCCTGATCTCAGCCTCATCTTTTATCCCACCGAGTGAAATCCTGGCGAATTTTCTCCCAAGGGCTTCTGCAATGGATTTACCGAGGGAGGTTTTTCCTGTACCTGGTGGGCCTGTAAAACACAGGACAGAACCCTTTGTGGATATGGTTGATAACTTTTTCTTGATTGCCTCTTTGACAATAGCTCGCACCTCGTCTAACTTAAAGGGCTTTTCAATATAATGAAATGCCCCTTTCTTCAGGCACTCTATGGCAGAGTCAACCGAGGCATATCCTGTAATCATAATAACCTTAGTGTCGGGGTATCTGTTCTTTGTTTTTTCAAGGACCTCAATCCCGGTAACCTTATCCATCTTTATGTCAGTGAGAATAACGTCAAAACCAGAAGTCTCCAATCTCTTGAGCGCTTCTATACCACTTGAAGCTGTCGTCACAAGGTAATCCTCTTTTTTCAATATATACCCTAAGTTCTTTCTAACAATATCTTCATCGTCAACTATTAGTATTCGGGGTTTTTTATTCATCATCAATATCTTGACTGCCAGATACTCGAGAATCCTTTCCTTGACCTTGTGCAGACCATGATGTCGTTCATTAAGGATCCTCTCTGCCCTGTTAAGATCCAGATTATCTCCCGTCTTTTTATTCCAGGGAAGGTTAACAAGATAATCTATATAGTTAAGCCCAATTGTATACTCTGCTATTGTGGGGCTTATTTTAGACAGCATCTCCAGTTCCTTGTCGGCGATCTGCTGGACGTGATCCGGCATCTTAGCTGAGACAATCATTTGTTGTAATTCATCTAACGTTGCATTGCGGAATTCTTCATCTAATTTCTTTTCGCCTGACTTCCTAAAGATGTTCAATTTCCCTCCCAACCCACGCAAAGGGCTAATTATTTTTTCAATAATTAACCCCTTTACACGATTCGTGTTATCGTTTATTACCTTTGAATTCCAGGGGCCTTTAACTCCTTGCGGATCCTCTGGGTCGGTGATATACGATCCACCTTTTGAGGTCTGTCATTTTCCCTCAATATCTCCTGTGCTGTCTCGAATTCTCCGGCCTCGGCATATGTAGCTGCTACCATCAGGTCTTCCAATTTCCTAAAAATCTTTCTCATCGCTTTTTAATCTCCTTTCTTATGAAATTTATTCTATATTCTTAATAATCAACTTCCATGCCAAAACCAAAAAATCTTGTAACTGCTTTATTTTGTTATATTTTTAGCCATGATCCGCTAACAGGCAGGAATGGTTAATATATTACAATATGCAACATTAATGTTTGGCCTCTTAGCAATCACCGATGAAATAAAGATAAAGGTAGTGTTGCATTAGAAATAGTTAAGGTTGCATTTTGCAATCCTTTATGTTAATGTAATTATAAAAATGTTTGGCTATCCAATAAGTATTCGCCGGAAGATTACAATCAGCTATTATGTATTCCTTGCCATAGTATTGATTGTGGCAGTGTTCACTTACTTTAATCTTATGACTGTCGAAAATAGAATTGCATCTACCGAATTGCTCCATGGTCTTCTTGATAAGACCCTCGAGATAAGGCGATATGAGAAGAACTATTTCCTTTATAAGCAGGAGAATGATTATATTGAGAATCGAAGATTGGTGATTGAAACAGAAGAATTCGTTAAAAGGCATAAAGAGGAATTCAGGCGCAGGTTGGCACAGAGCTCATGGATACCTCACTTCCAGGATAGTCTTAGAGAATACAAGCAGATTATGGAAAAGGATTTTATATCACATAGTAAAGGTAGGAACCCGGCGAATGTGATCAATCTGGAAGACAATATAAGAAAGCTGGGTAGGGAGATGGTCGGGATTATGGAAGAGGTATCAAGGACAGAGCATAATAATACACAGAACCTGCTTTCTTTCTCCCGGCGTGTTTTGATTATATCCTTCGCCTTAGTTGTTGTGCTGGGCATTGTTTTTGGGCAGGTATTGTCCCGGGTAGTTATAAAACCACTTAAATTATTAGAAAATAGAATGAACAAAATTGCTGAGGGAAGTTTTGAAGATTTCGTGATTGATTCATCTGACAAAGAGATTATATCTTTTACCAATGCCTTTAAAAGAATGCTTAAAGAACTGGAGGTAAGACAGTTACATCTTATGCAATCAGAAAAACTGGCATCACTGGGTACAATGCTTTCCGGCGTAGCTCATGAATTGAACAATCCCCTTTCTAATGTTGCTTCTTCCTGCCAGATACTTAGTGAAGAAATCGAGGATGTTACTGTTGATATCGCTTACAAGAAAGAGCTCCTTTTACAGATCGAGGAACAGGCAGACAGGATGAAAAATATCGTCCGCTCTTTATTGGACTTCACAAGGGTAAGGGAATTTAAAAAAGAATTGTTGTCCTTAAAAAAATTGGTAGAAGATACAATAGTACTTATTCGGGGACGTATACCTACGGAGGTAGAGTTGGCAATTAATGTTCCCGGAGACATAATAATCCATGCTGATAATCAGAGGCTTCAGCAGGCATTCCTTAATCTGATTAAAAACGCCATAGAATCTATAGAAAAAGGTATAGAAAAGGGACGGATTACCATCACGGCATGGAAGGACATGGGGCATAACACTGTTAAAATAAGTATTAGCGATACCGGTGCAGGGATAAGGCCGGAGATTATCCCTAAAGTCTTCGATCCCTTTTTTACAACAAAAGGGGTTGGGAAGGGCACGGGTCTCGGTCTGTTTATAACTCATGAGATAATAGCGGAACATGAAGGGATGATAAACGTGGAGAGTAAGGTCGGACAGGGTACCACATTCACTATAGAACTACCGCTAAAGGGGGTTTAATGGATTACACGGCAAAGGTATTAATGGTTGATGACGAAAAGATCGCGATTAAAAATTTAGAGTATGTGATGAAAAAAGAAGGCTATGATGTAGTAGGGACGACAAGCGGTACGAATGCCTTAAAAATACTTGAGGAACAGGAATTTGATGTTGTGTTAACAGATTTAAGGATGGAAAAGGTAGATGGAATGCAGATTCTGCAGAGGTGTAAAGAGCTTTATCCTGATATCGAGGTAATAATGATAACAGGTTATGCAACCTTAGAATCAGCAGTCAAGACAATGAAACACGGTGCTTTCTATTACATCTCAAAGCCTTTTAAATTGGATGAGGTGAGGAAGGTTGTAAGAGAGGCAGTGGAAAAGGTCAAACTAAAAAAGGAGAACAAACAGCTTCGGGAGCATATAGAGAAGTTTGAAGGTAAGGTTAAGATCATCACTCAGGATGCGCATATGCACAGACTCCTTGACACCGCAAAACAGGTGGCATCCACCGACTGCAACATAATTATCACAGGTGAGAGCGGGACAGGAAAAGAACTTTTTGCAAGAAGCACTCATGCCTATAGTCAGAGGGCAGAGGGACCATTTTTTGCTATCAACTGTGGGGCATTTACAGAAGAACTTTTATCCAATGAACTTTTTGGTCATGAAAAGGGCGCATTTACAGGTGCAGTAACGATGAAAAAAGGCCTGATAGAGATGGCACACGGAGGAACACTATTTCTTGACGAGATAACAGAGATGTCTCCATCTATGCAGGTAAAACTGCTTCGTGTCATTCAGGAAAAAGAGGTATTAAGGCTGGGGGCAACAGAGCCAGTGAAGGTAGATGTTAGATTTATAGCAGCAACAAACAGGGATATTCATAATGCAATGAAGAACGAACATTTCAGGCAGGACCTTTATTTCAGATTGAATGTCGTTTCTCTGCATATTCCTCCGCTATCAGAAAGAAGGGATGACATACCCCTTTTGAGTTACTACTTCCTTAAGAAATATGGAGCCATAATGAAAAAGGATATTACAGGAATATCTGAGGATGTGATTGCCCTGCTAATGAATTATGACTTTCCAGGGAATGTAAGGGAGTTAGAAAATATCATAGAAAGAGGCGTTGCCCTTGCCAACGGAAAAACCATCGAGGTTGCGCACCTTCCAGAAGATTTGAAGGAATTAAGCATAAAGACCTTTAGAAAAAAGGAAGGTAAAATCCCTTCCCTCGAAGACCAGGAGATGGCCTATATTCAGTGGGTTCTCAATGAGGTTGGCAGAAACAAGACACTTGCTTCGCAGATACTGGGAATAGACAGGGTATCGCTCTGGAGAAAACTGAAAAAGTTCGGGTTAGAAAATAATAATTAAATTCTGACTATTAAAATTCTTACACTATTCCCTGTTTCAGTATGTCATGCAGGTGAATAATGCCAAGAGGTTTTCCCTTACTATCAGGCACAACAAGTGCCGTTATGGAACAGCTCTCCATAATGGATAGTGCCTTTGCCGCAAGTTCTTCCCCGGATACTGTCCTAGGGTTTCTTGTCATGACTTCACCTGCCGGTAAATCAAAGAGCTTTCCTCCCCATCTTTCTAATCCCCTTCTTACATCTCCATCTGTTATTACTCCGGCAATTTTTCCGTTATTGTCTAAAACAATAGTATGACCGAGCCTCTTGGATGACATTTCTATAACTGCCTTGGACATCGGAGTTTCAGATAACACTAAAGGCAGGCTTTCACCTGTAAGCATTAAATCTCTTACCTTAATAAGAAGCTTCTTGCCAATGCTGCCCCTCGGATGGAAAAAGGCAAAATCTTCTTCTTTAAACCCTCTTTTTAAAAGCAGTGCAACTGCAAGGGCATCACCCATTGCCATTGCTGCTGTTGTCGATGCAGTGGGAACAACACCGATAGGATATGCCTCTTTTTTTACGGAAACATCGAGGGTAACATCTGCTACCTTTGAAAGGGTTGCATTCGGATTGCCTGTTATTGAGATGATACGAACATTAAATCTTTTTAGAAAAGGCATGAGTCCAAGAATCTCTTCTGTCTCACCGCTATTTGAGATAGCGACAATGGCGTCATCCGAAGTAACCATACCGAGGTCACCATGGCTTGCCTCGGCAGGGTGAAGAAAAAATGCGGGTGTGCTGGTTGATGCAAGTGTAGCTGCTATTTTCTTACCCACAAGACCTGACTTGCCCATCCCCGTAATAACGACTCTCCCTTTACTTGAATAAACAATATCTACTGCCTTCTCAAAATTACTGTTGAGTTTCTCGATCAAGGCATAAACAGCATCTGCTTCTGTCTTTAAAACCTTTTTCGCTATATCAAGAATACTGACCTTGGAATGGGCTTTCTTTTCCAATGCCTTTTTCTTCCCCATATCTCCTCTTCGCTTTATTTTAGAACTATAGCTAAAAGTATCAAGATATTATATCTCATAAACTCTTTCTTTGAAAGAGGTTTAAGCATCTCTTCATAAGAAGAAATATCCTTGCTCATCTTACTCTTGACTATAAGTAACATTTATGTTACCATTTATCAAAATGGGGAAAATAAGAGTTGCTGAGTATTTACAGGATGGAAGGTCTGTCTTTGAAAAGTGGTTTAACAGTCTGGATGCTCTTGCATCAGCAAAAGTTACCACAGCTTTATATCGATTGGAACAAGGCAATTTTTCAAATGTGAGATCTGTTGGTAAAGGTGTTTCTGAATTTAAAATCGATTTTGGCCCGGGGTACAGGATTTATTTTGGTCAGGATGGCAATACTTTGATTATACTGCTGGGAGGCGGTTCCAAGAAAACTCAGAGCAAAGATATCAGAAAGGCTCAATTACTTTGGGTACAATACAACATTGATAAAAAAAGAAAAATATAAGGAGGTAATATGCCTATTACAAGAGATTTTCGTAAAACAATTTTAAGACGTGCCGAGCATGATGCCAATTTCCGCAGACATATGCTGGCAGAAGCAATAAACGAACTGCTTTCAGGAGACCTTAATGCAGGCAAGGCAATTCTACGCGATTACATTAACGCCACCATTACGTTTCAGGAACTCGCCGGAAGACTGAAAAAATCGAGCAAGAGCATTCACCGCATGCTTGGGCCTCGCGGCAACCCAAGGGCTGAAAATATTCTGGAGATTATTAAGATTCTTCAGGAACATGAAAAGGTAAAACTGCAGGTTAAAGCGAATAAACAAGCTGCTTAAAAGATAACTTCGATTACCTGCTGCTGTTCTTCCGAACTCTGGCAAGGAAATGCTCCGCTTATTTTTCTTACGAAATTGATGTTTCTTTGATCGGTTTTGCCATTGCGTTCTCCCTCTTTATTTCTTTGAAAACGTTATAGCAGAAGCGATATTGATCGGCTGCCAGTCGAAATGCATTATAGAATGTACCAAGGGGCGCATGATTTCTTCACCCGCCCGAAAAGCCAAGGTGCGACACCGCAGGTCTCTTTTAATACTTTAGTTTATTTAGTCAAGGATGTCCCCTTGTTCTTTGCAATTAGAGATATTAGGTACAGCAAAAACATTCGAAGCAGACATTATCGCAGTTGGAAGCAAAGGTATGAGGGGAATTAATGGGATGCTTGAAAGCGTATCTTGGTACGTGCTCGGTCATTCTGAGTGCTCTGTTTTAATAGGAAAGACAGAGTAAGTAAATAATCCTTTCCGATCACCACTTTCACATAGAAGTGTGGATATTGTTAAGTTTTCGATAATCGTTTAGTACACACAACAACAAACACTTCTGGGTAACCCCTAATATTCTGCGTATTTTTATTGGAAATTATTAATCTAAATTTAAGCTGACTTTTTTAAAATATCGAATCTTCCCTATTACATGTCATTACATGTTAGATTACTAAACTTTAGCGTGGGCATATATGCTCTTTCTATCACCGTAATACGAATCATAAACGTGCTGGTAAACAATGTTACATTTCTGTCTGTAAATCTCAGGGGTATAGGTTCTGGGAAGCATTCCATCCAGAATAGTCTCTATAGTAAAGAGGACATCAGCCCTCGTCTGTTGTCTTTTTCTCCAATCCAGGACAAATTTTTCCTCTTTTAATGCCTTAAGGAGTTTCTTTGAAGCTAATTTGACCTGTTGCTTGTCCTTGGCGCTCAAGTCAGGTTTAGTGAGCATGTCAAACAGAGTCAGTTCTTCTTCTGTAAGGTTCTCAGAAATTCCTCTTTTGTCCTCTTCATTCAATTCCTTTGCAAAGTCAATCAGCCTGGTGAAGAATATCTCAATGTTAATGGCTCCAGCATTGTACTCATCAATGAGTTGCTGAAACTTCTCCATGAAGTTTATTCGTGTTTTGTTCAGCTTTACCATCTGAGTGAGCTTGCTGTTGATTACTCCTCTCAACTTTTCAGCCTGTATATGCTTCCGTTCCCTTTGAAATTTCTTTCTTAGAGCCTCAAAATCAATCTTTGACAGGTCAGTGACGTGCTCTCCATATGTGGCAAGAGACTCTCCGATTATATATCCCTCAGCCCCTATGGATTCATCCAGAAGATTTTCAACCTTACTCATGACCTGGGATATATCTACATCACCAGACTCAGCTATAATCTTGTCAGCTATCACATTAAAAAGAGAATATCTCGGGTAATACTTATTCGCATCGGGGTCGGGAAGGATTGCCTTAAAGAGCTTCCTGACATTGCCGGCAAGAAGCAGGAAATTCTTTTTTGAATCATCATTTGTTAATATGGCATCAGTGGCATCCATTATCAGCTTAATCTTCAGTAACTTATCAGCTCTTATTATCTTCTCCGTTTCAATCTGCCTCTTCTGACAGAATGTTTCTGTATCATTTATTTCCTCTTCAAGCTCTTTGATTAGTTCACTCTTTGGCTTGATAGGAGTATCCCCTTTTTCTTTCCCTGTATCTGCATAGATTGCTAATGCTTTCTGAAGATTTCTGAATATGCCGATATAATCAACTATTAATCCATTTGTTTTATCCCTGAACACTCTGTTTGCCCTTGCAATGGTCTGCATAAGGGTATGGTTTCGAAGGGGCTTGTCAAGGTAGATAGTCGAAAGTGGCTTCACATCAAAGCCTGTCATCCACATCGCACAGACAAACACTATCCTGAATGGGTTATCCGGGTCTTTGAATTTGGTTGCCAAGTCCTCTTTCACCATTCTTTTTCGGTGTTTGGCTATGTCCAGACCCAGCTTTTTAAACTTATCTATTTCGTTCTGTTCCTGACTCACAACAACAGCCATATCAGTGTCTTTCATGTATTGTATCTGTGCTTTGATCTTTTCTTTATCAGAAAATCCCCCCATCCCCTCTTTAGTAAAGTGGGGCAAGGG
>Ga0154888_1011_pt1 | contig 22639 bp, 20 predicted proteins | sample Rifle2008BG19ft_FD_105860 | JGI IMG/M metagenome (GOLD analysis project Ga0154888, IMG submission 105860) | Thermodesulfovibrio sp. RBG_19FT_COMBO_42_12
TGCTGGTCTGAATAACGGCCGACTACTCCGCCACCATACCCCAATACACCAACAATACCGCCATGTTTCCAGTGAGCTTCCTTCTCTACATAGGAAAGTTCAACTATTCCTAAAAGATCATCTACCAAGCCCGCTGGAATCGTCAAATTCTCCTGACCGAGTTTAGTCCTATGAAGTGCCTCTCTCTTAAGGTCGCTCACAAAACTGGGCCATGGACCTTTTTCCAGTTCATCCAACATAGGCGTTGGGTGTTTGGGCTTAAAACTCTTAAGCTCATCTTCCGTATAGTTTTTAAGCTGCTCGTCTGTAAAAATCCTTATGTCATTGTACGTCCTGTGGCCTTTTACTTCCTTATCCCACAAATGCTCTTGTCCTGGAATTCCCATCTCAACCTCCTTCTTTAAGTATTTATAGACAACTTATGAATAAAAAGATAAAATTGATGGTTAAATCCTTATCTTCACCCCCTTCCTGAATTTTTCCATCAAAGCAAGATAATACATCCCAATTCTTGATTATTAGCGAAGCCCCTTTGTTTGCTATTAAATGAAAGCATAATAGGCTACTATAATGTTCCTCTAATGGTCAAATAAAAAAAATTAATCAATAAATCATAATTATTTATTTATTAGTTTTACTTTAGGAAAAGTAATAATTATAAATTTAGTTTTTTATCGTTTTCCAACTTCAAACCAAAGATTTAGATGCCCCTTCTCCGTAATCATTCATATAGTGAAGCGTGGCCAGCTCATAAAAAGGCTCATCCCTCGACATCCTTCGACAAACTCAGGATGACATTGTCATGGTGAGCCTGTCGAACCATCAGGGTGACAGTGCGCGACATATTGTTTGTGGGTCTGTCATGGTAAGATTGTCGAATCCATAGTAGCCAAGAAGCTCCACCCTTCACTGAAGGCTTAGCCTCCCCCGAAAATTTCTGTTTACATTCGTCTTTGCATAAGTGGTATACTTTAATGTTATGTCACGGGAGATAGCAAATGAATAAGAAAGGATTGTTGCCTTTTCTTTATTTTATTCTGAATTTTATTCTGATCTCATGGTCTGTTTATGCCCAGGAGCTTCCAATTGCCAACTCGATAGAGATAAAAGGGCTGAAAAGGGTTGAAGATAGTGCAGTAAAGTCTAAAGTTACTCAAAAGGTAGGGGAACCGATTTCAATGGACAAAACAAGTGAGGACATCAAAAATATCTTTAAGATGGGGTATTTTGATGATGTCAGGGCGGAGATTGAGCCACTCGAAGGCGGTATAAGGCTGATATATATTGTAAAGGAAAAACCTGCCATTGTGAGAATCGAATTTCAGGGCAATAAGGAGTTTGACGATCCCAAGTTAAAGGAAAAGATTACAATAACAATTGGCTCTATCGCTGATACCGTCCTGATACAGGACAATGCAAACAAGCTCAGGGCATTCTATGAGGAAGAGGGATACTGGCTGTCAAGCATTGTCCCCGTTATCAAAAAGATAAGCGCTGATGAGGTTAGCCTGACCTATCAGATTGAGGAGGGTTCAAAGGTAAAGATAAAAAGAATAAATGCAGAGGGCAATAAGGTTATTTCTACACGCAGGATAAAAAAGGCCATGGATACTAAAGAATGGTGGTTTTTCTCGTTTATTACTTCCGCCGGCTATTATAAAAAGGAGCGTATGGAATCGGACATTGAAAAGATAAGGGACCTTTATTTTAATAACGGGTTTATCAAGGTAGCGGTGGGAGAGCCAAAGATTCAACTCACAGATAATAAAAAAGGAATGATTATAACAATACCGGTTTCAGAAGGCGATCAATTCAAAATCTCTTCTATAGAATTCTCGGGCAACGAGGTCTTTGGTAACGACGAAATAAAGAAAAGAATTACCATGAGACCTAACAATCCTTTTAGCAAAGCAAATCTTAAAAAAGACATACTCTCAATATCTGAACTTTACTCAGAAAACGGATATGCGCTTGTGGCTATCACCCCTGATGTGATACCTGACGAAAGCAAAAAACTTGCAAAGATAATCCTAAAGATTGACGAAGGAGATAGATACAAGATAGGCAGAATCGAGATTTCGGGGAATACTAAAACCAGGGATAAGGTTATTAGAAGAGAGGTAAGGTACGACGAGGGCGATATCTTTAACAGCGCCAAAATAAAAAGAAGCTACGAAAGGATCAACAACCTCAACTTTTTCGAAACAGTGGAGATAATCCCGAAACCACAGCCTGAAGAAAAACTGGTAGATATGGATATCAAGGTAAAGGAAAGACCGACCGGCTTTTTTAGTATCGGAGGAGGTTACAGTTCTGAAGAGGGTGCTATTGCGATGATTGATCTTACACAGGGCAATCTCTTCGGTAAGGGACAGATCATAAAAATCAGGGGGGAACTAAGTGGAAAAACTTCGTACTACGATATCAGTTTCAGGGACCCCTGGTTCATGGATAAGCCTATCTTATTCTCTGCAAATATTTACAAGCTTACGAAAGAATACATAGATTACGATAAAAAGGCAACAGGATTTGGGGTTTCCCTTGGTGAGAATCTTTCAGAATATTGGTGGGGCAATATCACATATAATTTTGAGAATGCAAAGATATACAATATATCTGAAGAAGCATCAACCATAGTAAAAGAGCAGGAAGGCACAAAAATCACCAGCAGTATTACTCCTTCCTTAACAAGGGACTCGAGAGACAATTACCTTGATCCTTCAAAAGGTTCAAGAAATTCCGTCTATTTTACCTACGCAGGCATTGGAGGGGATAACTACTTTGTGAAGAGCGAGATTGACTCTGCATGGTATTTCCCAGTTGGAAAAACAACCGTTATGTTCAGGGGAAGGTTTGGCGTTGCTGCCGGTGTCTGGGGCAGGACACTGCCATTATATGAAAGATTTTATCTGGGCGGCATATATACCATAAGGGGGTTAGGATATGGTGAAGCCGGGCCAAGGGACAAAGAGACTGGAGAAGAAATAGGCGGTACAGAGGAACTAATCTTCAATACAGAATATATCTTCCCTATCGTTAGTGATGTAAAGCTAAAGGGAGTGATATTTTTTGATGCGGGCAATGCATATGAATCATTTAATAATTTCGGCACCCTTAGATACACTGCCGGAGCGGGTGTTAGATGGATCTCGCCTATTGGGCCTATAAGGATTGAGTGGGGTTATAATATTGATAAAAAACCGGGGGAGGAGTCCAGCAGGGTTGAATTCGCATTTGGGACATTCTTTTAAAATTTAAACTTAATAAAAAATAAGTGAGGATATATGAAAAAATCTATAGTTAAAAAATTCTTAACTCTTAACACCTTGCTCTTTGCTCTTTGCCTCCTGCCTTTTTCTTCACTCGCAGCTGATCCTGCAAAATTTGGTTCTATGGAACTACAGAAGGCATTGAATGAGTCTGAACCAGGCAAAAAGGCAAAATCTGACCTCGAGGCATTAATAAAATCAAAGGAATCCATTTTAAACGAAAAAAGTAAGGTCGTGGAAAAGCTGAGAGGCGAGCTGGAAAAACAGTCATCTGTACTTTCCGCAGAGGCAAGGAAGAGCAGGGAGGACGAACTCGAAAAATTGCTCAGGGAATATCAGCGGGCTGTACAGGATTCACAGTCTGAAGTTAAGAAGAAAGAAGGAGAATTAACAGAGGCAATAATAAAAGAGCTTCGTGAAATAGTAGAGAAGATCGGTGAGGAAGAAGGATATACTCTTATCATTGAGAGGGGCTTGGTTCTTTATTCAAATAAAGGAATAGACCTCACGGACACTGTCATAAAAAAATATAACGAGTTAAAGGCCGGACCAAAAAAGTAGTGAAACTCAAAGAACTTGCGCCCCTGCTTAACGGCGAGATAATCGGTCCGCCTCAGGCGGATCACATCGAAATCACAGGGGTCTCAGGTATAAAAGAGGCTCACGAAGGAGATATCACATTTATCTCAGCACAGAAATATATGAAAGACCTTTTAGGGTGCAAAGCGTCATGTGTGGTCGTTAAAGAACCAATAGCTGATTTGACAATAGCACAACTAAAGGTGTCAAACCCTCTTTTTGTTTTTGCAAAATTGCTTGAACATTTCTACACAAAACCCCAAAAACCTACCGGTATCAGCAAGGATTCCATTGTATCTGATAAGGCAAAAATAGCAAAGAATGTCTCAATCTTCCCCTTTTCTTATATATCAGACGGTGTTTCAATCGGCGAAGGAACCACTATCTGCCCACTTGTCTTCGTAGGGGAAAATAGCAGTATAGGAGAAAAATGCATTATCTATCCAAATGTGACACTGAGAGAGAATGTGAAGATCGGCAACGGGGCTATAATACACTCAGGTTCAGTAATAGGTTCTGACGGGTTTGGATATGTTTTTGAGAAAGGCAGACATCATAAGATTCCTCAGGTAGGAGGTGTTATAATTGAAGACGATGTTGAGATAGGTTCCAACGTCTCTGTTGACAGGGCAACAACAGGAAACACAATAATAGGTAGTGGTACAAAAATAGACAACCTTGTCCAGATAGCTCATAATGTAAAAATCGGTAACAACTCTATCATTATTTCACAGGTAGGAATCGGTGGTAGTACAGAGGTTGGCGATTATGTTACTTTAGCTGGTCAGGTTGGGGTTTCTGACCACGCAAGAATAGACTCGGAAACTATTATAGGCGCACAGTCAGGTGTTATGGGGCATGTTACAAAGGGGGCTTACTCAGGCTCTCCCGTGATACCTCACAGAGACTGGTTAAAGGCACAGGCCATATTTACAAAACTGCCGGAACTGTACAAAAAAATAAAGGAACTTGAAGAAAAGATAAAGGTGCTCGAAAGGAGGAAACCCGAATGATGGATATAAAAGAGATACAGGAACTCCTGCCACACAGATATCCATTTCTTTTAGTCGATAGAATTATCGAGATAGAACCAGGAGTAAAGGCAACAGGAATAAAAAATGTGACGATTAATGAAGGCTTTTTTCAGGGACATTTTCCAGGTCATCCTATAATGCCTGGCGTACTGATAATAGAAGCAATGGCTCAGGTTGCAGGCATACTTGCCTTCCGTTCAGGTGTAAAAGATGGTAAATCCGTGTATTTCTTGAGTATTGAGAAAGCAAAATTCAGAAAGCCGGTTGTACCAGGAGATCAGCTCAGATTTGAGGTTAACGTATTACAGTGTAGAGGAAATGTATGGAAATTTTCGGGCAATGCCATAGTTGAAGAAAAGGTAGCCGCAGAAGCTGAATTTACAGCTATGGTTACAGATAGAGAGATTTAATCCAATGAATAAAAAGATCCATCCTACAGCGATCATTGACCCCGGAGTAGAAATAGAAGAAGAGGTCTCTATTGGCCCCTTCTGTATTATTAGAGAAGGGGTACATATAAAAAAGGGATCAAAACTTGTTTCGAATGTAATCATAGAAGGTAAAACCGAAATAGGGGAAAACTGCACAGTATATCCTTACACGAGTTTAGGATTTCCACCCCAGGATTTGAAATATAAAGGAGAAAAAACAGGTTTAAAAATAGGAAACAATAATATCATTCGTGAATATACAACAATACACAGGGCGTCGGTTGGTGGAGATGGTATAACTACTATCGGAGATAATAATTTTTTCATGGCCTATGTCCACATAGCACATGATTGCAAGATCGGCAACTCTGTCATCATGTCAAACGTCGCCACCCTTGCGGGCCACGTGATTGTCGAAGACCATACATACATTGGCGGATTAGTCGCGGTGCATCAGTTCACGAGAATCGGGGCATATTCGATGGTAGGCGGATTCAGCGGTATCGGACAGGATATTCCGCCTTATACGATCGCATCGGGCGCAAGGGCCAAACTATTCGGTATCAATATCATCGGCCTTAAACGCCATGGCTTCTCTGACACAACAATAAAAGAACTTAAAAAGGCATATAAGATACTTTTCAGAGAAAAACGGACATTAAAAGATGCGATAAAGAAGATACAGGAAGATCTTCCGTACACAGATGAAATAAAGCATCTCATAGAGTTCATACAGAAAAACAAGCGGGGAATCTGCAGATAATGAAAATAACTAATCCCCCTCTTTCCCCTTTAAAAAGGGAGATTTATTTTTATCAATCAAAAAGTAACATTAAACATACCCCTCTTTTTTTTCGCCTCGGCAAATCCGCCTGAGTGCGGAAAAAAGGGGGCAGGGGAGATTACTTAAAAAAATTTATTAATGAAGAAACTCGGTCTTATAGCAGGCACAGGCGAATTGCCCATGGCAATTGCCAGTGAAGCAAAAGCCCAGGGATATACCGTTATAGCTATAGCGCTCGAACCTCTCGCTGACAAGTCCCTCTCTTCTTATGTAGACGAGATAAAATGGGTAAATGTCGGCAAATTCGGAAAAATCATTGATTCTCTAAAAAAATATGGAATAAAAAAGGCGGTAATGGCCGGGAAAGTTCCGAAGTCATTACTCTACAAAAGTAAAATTATGCCTGATCTGAGGGCTGTAAAGCTCCTGTTTTCCTTGAAGGACAGAAGCGATGATTCAATCCTTATAGCTATTGCAAAAGAACTCGAAAAAGAAGGGATTAACCTTCTCGATATAACCCCCTTCAGTTCGGGTCTCCTCACACCCGAGGGAGTACTTACAGAAGACGGTCCTACCGAGGACGAGTGGAAAGATATCGCCTTTGGCTGGAGGATCGCCAAGGAGATTGGCAGGCTGGACATAGGGCAGACCGTTGTGGTCAAAAATCAGGCTGTTATGGCAGTAGAAGCCATTGAGGGGACAGATGAGGCGATAAGACGGGGGGGGAAGTTAGCCAGCAAAGGAGCAGTAGTTGTGAAAGTCAGTAAACCTGATCAGGATATGAGATTTGATGTGCCTGCCGTAGGATTGGATACATTAAAGGCAATGGTTGAGGTAGAAGCGAGGGTTCTGTCCGTCGAACCAAAAAGCAGCATCATACTCAACAGGGTCAAACTAATTAAAGAGTCAAAAAAGGCAGGCATTTCTATTGTTGGCTATGCTGGTTCATGACTCGTAGGGATATCTTCTTTGTGCCTCATGCCTTTAAGTTCAAAAATCTTCACCTCTTTTTCTTTCCCTTTCACCTTAACTGTATCCAGTTCTTTCAGTTCATAATGTCCTATAAAGTTCTTTCCCATTAAAGTGTTTAGATGACTTATAGTAAATTCTGTCAAAATAATCTTTGCATTATAATCTCTTGTGAGTTTTTCGACCCTTGCTGCAAGGTTCACATGGTCACCTATAATTGTATAATCCATCTTTTTGCCTGTAGCGCCTATGTTTCCAATGATAACCTCCCCTGTATTTATACCGATACCACAATCAAGTACCTCTTGCCCTTCTTTCATCCATTTCTCCTGCATCTCAGAAAGCTTATTTGTCATATTTAATGCGCACCTCACGGCAAGTTCGGCATGATTAGGTTGCTCGGCAGGTGCTCCCCAGAAAGCCATTATTTCATCTCCGACAAACTTATCGAGGGTGCCATCCCATTTAAAGATAATATCTGTCATCTCTTTAAAATATTCATTTAAAAGGTCCACAACCTCTTCAGGTTGTCTTCTCTCGGAGAGAGAGGTAAATCCCATGATATCTGAAAAGAGGATGGTTACGATCTTCCTTTCACCCCCCAGTTTCGCCTTCTCAGGATTACTGATAAGATCTTCAACAATCTTCGGCGAAACATAACTTGAAAACATAGACCTGATTTCCCTTGCCTTTTTCTCTTCAAAGAAATATTTTGCAACAGTAACAACCAATGATATCGTCATTATATTTGCTGCCGGGTATATAAAGTTAGCCCAGAGGCCCATAAATGAAAAAAATAACTGAACAGCGACGATATAGCCTAATAAGAAGACAGAAGAGAACACCGCTGCCTTTAAAGCACTGAGATGTGGAAGGACAAACCCCATTATGAGACCTGTCAGTACAAGAACCAGGATCTCAATATAGCCTTTACTCTTTTTAAGAAATTCACCACCAACTATATTCTGAACAACTGTTGCATTTTTTTCTACACCGGACATATTCGCAGAGAATGGAGTGTTCTTCAGGTCATACGTTGCGATAGCTGATGTACCGAGAAGAACAATCCGGTTTCTGAGCTTTTCTTTATTTACTCTTCTATTCAATATATCCGAGGCGGAAATAGATTTAAATGTATCTTCTTTACCGAGATAATTTATGAGCATCCTCCCTCTCTCGTCAGACGGAATAAAAACTCCTTCAGCAAGCTTCACCCCCTTGTTTCCGACTATAACCATTTCATCCAGTTTTAATCCAAGCGATAGACGTGCTGTCTGGAGGGCAAGAGATGGAAAGAATTCGTCACCATATTTAAGATATAGAAATTCCCATCGCAGTTTTCCATCATAGTCCGGGTGGCTATTCACATGACCCACCATGGTATCCTTTGAAACCTCTGACACTGTTGGAAGAACCCTTTCAGCTATAACAGGGTAGAGCTTTTTTGTGTCCTGAACCCTGAGAAATGCAGAATCTATAATTTGTTCCGGAATATCCTTAATATCTTTGTCACTCTTATCAACTAATGAGTCAAAGGTTGTTGCGAGAACAATCTTATCTTTAGCTTTTTTAAATACATCACCAAGGGCATTATCTGCTTTCTTACTTTCCGGCTCCGAAAAAAAGATATCCACTGCAAGAACCTTAGGATCTGAATTTAGTATCTCGTTTACCAACTCAGCCATCAAAGCCCTGCTCCACGGCCAGCGGCCAAATTCCTTAAGGCTTCCTTCATCAATTGCGACAACTACTATATCGCCTGATTTTGTAGGGTTTGAGATAAGATTTCTTATATGAAACCTGTAATCAAAGGTCATCGTCTCAACACTTTCTTCAATTGAAGGCGGCCGCCAGACAAGCAGAGACAGAAATATTGCTGAAGACAGAATACAAAAAACCGATATCCATTTCCTTTTCCCGAGTTTAGAATTCATATGGCTATTATATCCTACTATATATTAAATAGCGATCGGTCAAAAAACATAATCTCAAAAGATACAGCGAACTTAGTATAAACTTATTGTGCTTGGAAAAGAGAGGTTTTATGTGATAAAATGACAACCAATCTGTTGCCAGTCAGATGCATCAGGGGCTATTAGTCTGCCAAGGTCTTCATTGGTCAATAAAGGATTAGGGCCAAATTGAATAAGCTTAAAGAAATCTTTTATAGTAGATTAATCATGTATAAAGACCGTGATTATGACATAGTTGTAATTGGTGCCGGCCATGCAGGGTGTGAGGCTGCACTCGCATCTGCAAGGCTTGGTCTTTCTACCTGCCTTTTCACAATAAACCTTGATACTATTGCACAGATGTCGTGTAACCCTGCTATAGGTGGACTCGCAAAGGGTCACCTTGTGCGTGAGATAGACGCACTCGGTGGTGAGATGGCAAAGGTAACGGATAAGGCAGGAATCCAGTTCAGGATGCTTAACATGAGTAAAGGGCCTGCTGTATGGTCTCTGCGCGCGCAGGCAGACAGGGTTTTATACAGGCTTGTGATGCGAAAGGTCATAGAGTCTCAGGAAAATCTTGATATAAAACAGGCTTTGGTAGAAAAAATACTCACAGAGGATGGAAAAGTAAAGGGAGTTCTTACATCCCTTGGTATCTTTTACGGTGCACGGGCTGTTGTCATTACGACAGGTACATTTCTTAAAGGTTTAATACATATTGGCTTTGAGAATTTTTCTGCCGGAAGGGCTGGAGAGTTCCCATCAATGGGGCTTTCTGATTCTCTGAGAGAACTCGGCCTTAAGATAGGGCGTTTGAAAACAGGTACTCCTCCAAGACTTGATGCAAAGACAATAGATTTTTCAAAAACCGAGCCGCAATGGGGTGATGATCCCCCACAATCTTTTTCCCATAGTACGGAGAAGATTACGAATCCACAGCTTCCCTGTTATATAACATATACAAATAGCGAAACCCACAAGATAATACTGAGCAACCTTGACCGTTCACCTCTATACAGCGGAAAAATTAAGGGGGTTGGGGCAAGATACTGTCCTTCCATAGAAGACAAGGTTGTAAGGTTTGCAGAACGCGAAAGACATCAGGTCTTTCTTGAGCCGGAAGGGCTTGATACGAAAGAGTATTATGCCAATGGAATTCCGACAAGCCTTCCTTATGATGTCCAGATAGAGTTTGTTAGGACTATTCCCGGACTTGAAGAGGCGGAGATTATGAGGCCAGGATATGCTATAGAATATGACTTTGTATTTCCAACCCAGCTAAATCACAACCTCGAGACAAAGATGATTAACGGTCTTTTTCTTGCCGGCCAGATAAACGGGACTTCAGGATATGAGGAGGCTGCTGCACAGGGGCTTATGGCGGGGATTAACGCATCTCTAAAGCTCCGGGGAAAAGAACCTTTAATCCTCGGAAGGCATGAGGCTTATATAGGTGTTTTGATTGATGACCTTATAACAAAAGGCACTGATGAACCTTACAGGATGTTTACCTCAAGGGCAGAGTATAGATTGCTTTTGAGGCATGATAATGCTGATTTGCGTCTGATGGATAAAGGATATGAGATAGGGCTTCTTGATAAAGAGGTTTATCAAAGATTTCTCGAAAAAAAGAGGCTGATTGATGAAGAACTTCAGCGTCTTAAAAAGAGACGCTTTAAATTAGATGAAAATAAATCCGAATCTTTAGAACAACTTCTAAAACGGCCTGAAATTACGTATAAATTCATAGATGAAGTCTTACCTTCTGATAAACCTCTTAATGATGAGATTAAAAGACAGGTCGAGATACAGGTTAAATATGATGGCTATATTATTCGGCAGATGGAGATTGCTGAAAGGCTTAAGAAGATAGAAAAAAAGAAAATACCCGAAGATTTTAATTATGTTACTGTAAACGGTCTTTCAAAAGAAGTTTTAAGCAAACTGCTGGAAGTCAGACCTACCAACCTTGGCCAGGCGAGTAGAATCCCCGGCGTTACACCGGTAGCTGTTTCACTCCTGATGGTGACAATAGAGAGATCAAAAAGGGAACGTGGAGATAAGAGGATTATTTAGAAAAGGGTTGGAGGAACTCGGATATATTCCTGAAGATGACCTGTTGAATGCATTCATTATTTACCTTTCAGAGTTAAAAAAGTGGAATAAGGCATATAACCTCACCGGTCTTAAAAAAGATGAAGATATTATCATTAAGAACTTTCTTGATTCATTACTTTACCTTAATGCCATGCCTTATGGTGAGATAAAGGTTGCTGATATAGGAAGCGGTGCAGGCTTTCCAGGGATACCGATAAAGATTATCCGTCCTGGAATAGAAATGTATCTTATAGAACCATCCGGGAAGAAGGCTGCATTCCTCAGACATATCATAAAATTCCTTCAACTCCGGAACATAGAGGTAATCGAAGAACGAGTTGAAAATATAAAAGAATCATTCCTCGTTGATGTAGCAGTGACGAGGGCTCTTTTCACTATAGAAGACTTTATAAAAAAGGGGTCTCACATCGTAAAACAGGGAGGGATCCTCATTCACAGCAAGGGACCAAAAGTAAAGGAAGAGCTGCAAAGAATTAAAGATGTAAAATATGGAATCATGCCCTGCAACCTTCCTCTTACTAAAATAACAAGGTATATCGTGGCAGTCAGTCTTTAATGACAGCCTTTTAACCCGAAAAATGCATTTGGATAGAAAAATGGCAGGCACATATGCCTGCCGTTAATTGCATTTTCGGGTTAATCCTGTCTTAAAAGTTTGGCGTGGCCTTCGGCTATCAGTGTGTTGTCTGTTTTTTTGATGTTTGCTGATGTCTCGATAATTCTTTTATTCATCTTTATGATTGTCGCCTCGACAATCGCTTTTTCTCCAGACATAAGGGGATTCTTAAACCGGACTGTAATTTCTGCTGTAATAGCAGGCATCCCCTGCATCAGGGCAGCCTTGACCATTGCTTCGTCAAGAAGTGTAGAGATTATTCCTCCATGGATTATATCTTTGTAACCCTGATGGATCTTCTGTGGAACGAATTCAGCCAGTATCTTTCCGTCTTGAAAAGAGAATTGGACATGAAGACCGTTGGGATTTTTTTCACCGCAGACAAAACAATAATGATCGTCTTCTAATTTATTCTTCACCTGAAAATAGATCAGGCGTCTCGCCTGATATTGCTTTCATCCGAGGCAAAATGCCCCGACTATTTTCTTCATCGTTTGCGTCGTTTTTGAATACATTTATTTCGTACAGGCAGTCGGAGAGGTTTCAGGATTATTTGTTCATCATCTCCAGGAAATCCCTGTTGCTCTTTGTGCCCATGAGTTTTCCAAGGAGGAATTCCATGCTCTCAACTGTACTCAGAGGGGTAAGAACCTTTCTTAGTATCCACGTCTTGTTGAGCACATCTTTTTCTACAAGAAGTTCTTCCTTTCTTGTACCGGACGCATTGATGTCAATGCTCGGGAATATCCTTTTGTCAACGAGCTTTCTGTCGAGGTGCAGTTCCATGTTCCCGGTGCCCTTAAATTCCTCAAATATGACGTCGTCCATCCTGCTTCCTGTATCTACAAGCGCTGTTGCTATTATGGTTAGGCTTCCTCCTTCTTCTATATTTCTTGCGGTTCCGAAAAATCTCTTCGGCTTCTGGAGGGCATTTGCGTCGAGTCCGCCTGAAAGGACTTTGCCACTGGCCGGTATAATAGCGTTGTAAGCCCTTGCAAGCCTTGTTATACTGTCAAGGAGTATTACAACATTACGTTTGCATTCGACAAGGCGTTTTGCCCTCTCAATAACCATCTCCGAAACCTGGCAGTGTCTCTGTGGCGGTTCATCGAATGTTGAACTTATTATCTCTGCTGCCGGAACCTGCCGCTTCCAGTCTGTCACTTCTTCAGGCCTTTCGTCAATCAGGATTATTATGAGATGAATGTCCCGATGATTTTTCTTGACAGCCTTAGCTATAGACTGCAGGAGCATGGTCTTGCCAGTCCTGGGTGCGGCAACTATCATGCCCCTTTGCCCCATGCCGATAGGTGTTGTAAGGTCCATTACTCTTGTAGAGTAATCACTGGAGTCATATTCGAGTTTTATCTTTTCGGTTGGATAGTAGGGGATGAGATTATCAAATAACGGTCTGTTAATATTCTCTTCCGGAGGTTCATGGTTTATTGCCTCTACCTTGAGGAGGGCAAAATATCTCTCGCTTTCCTTTGGCGGCCTTATCTGGCCTGAAACGAGGTCACCAGTCCTGAGATTGAACCTTCTTATTTGCGATGGAGATACATATATATCATCAGGTCCCGGCAGATAACTGTAATCAGGCGATCTCAGAAAGCCGAATCCATCAGGAAGAATCTCAAGTACCCCCGCTGAAAATACATATCCTGTTTTTTCTGTCTGCGCCTGAAGTATTGCAAATATGAGGTCCTGTTTTCTCATGCCACTGGCGCCCTCTACATTGAGTTCTCTTGCAACCTCTGTTAGTTCGTCGATCGTTTTTTCTTTAAGTTCTGAAATAGAGATATTATCCGTCATTAGAATCCTTTTTTGGTTTTCCATTATTAAACTCCTATTGAATCTTAATATGGCGGTTTTCGTATAACCCGATAGTACTGTGCCTATCCAGGGGAGTTTTTACGATTTATACAAGAAGAATATATCTTATAAATACCATACTAAAAGCCAAATGAATTTGTCAATACCTCAGCAATTCTCGGTGAAAACATCAGGAGATTGCTTCAGGATAAGGCCCTTCGCAATGACACACTACGAAAACTTTATTCGTCATTGCGAGCGGAGCGAAGCAATCTCAAGGGTTTTCAAATTCACCGAGAATTGCTGTCAATATCTTATAGGGATTTACAAATTTATACATTAGATGTTAGATTTTCTCATGAAATACGGAGAAAAAGCAATAAAGAAGGCTGTATTAGAAACATGGGCTAACCCGCATCCAGGCCGCGACTATGAGATTAACATCAGTTTCCCTGAGTTTACATGCTTGTGTCCAAGCTCAGGATATCCTGACTTTGCAACTATTAAGATAAATTATATACCTGACAAAAAGATTGTTGAACTTAAATCACTTAAACTCTACCTGAATTCATTCCGTAGTGTTCATATGTCTCATGAGGAGGCAACCAATAAAATATACTCTGAACTCAAAAAAAGGTTAAAACCGAGATTTATAGAGGTAATTGGTGATTTCAATCCACGGGGAAATATAAAAACAGTTGTAAGGGTTTGTTCTGATATTAAAAAAAACAAAAGGAAAAAGTAGACATCATTTAAAAATATTTTACGCTCCCTTTGCCCTCTCTATAAACAGCTTCATCTTCCTCTGGTCTTTCTTCCCCTTTTCTGACTCGACACCACTGCTTACGTCAACGCCGTAAGGTCTCACCCGTCTTACGGCTTCGGCAACATTATCAGGTGTCAGACCCCCTGCGAGGATAATCTTGCCGAACTGCTTGGCATAAATGGCAATGTCCCAGTTGAAGATCTGACCAGTACCACCAAGAACATCAGGTGTGAATGTATCGAGTAGAAATGCAGAAACCTTGTCCTTATAATTAATAAGGGGATCAAGGCTTTCAAGAGATTTCACCCTTATCGCCTTTATCACGCGTCTTGAAATATTGCACATCTCCGGGGGTTCGTTGCCGTGGAGCTGGACGGCATCGATATGGGTCAGATCTATTATTTTCTCTACTTGATCGGGTTTTACATTAACAAAGACCCCTATGGTTGTTGTAAAAGAAGGGAGCTTTTTGATTATTGCTGCAGCATCAGCATGTGATATATAACGCGGACTTTTTTCAAAGAATACGAAACCGAGGGCATCAGCCCCAAAATCAACTGCAGCTACCGCATCGTCTATATTTGTTATGCCACAGATTTTTACCTTAATCTGCATGATACAATTTTATCACACCTTCCCCATTAACTTGTCAATCTTCTTCCCTATATCTTCTGCCTCCATTAAGGCTGTCCCTACAAGTATGGAGTCGATACCCGCATCTTCGAGTCTTTTAACATCTTCTCTTGTTTTTATCCCGCTTTCGCTGATAGTAACATTGTGAGAGGGGATCTCTTTTTTGAGTTCAAAGGTTGTATTGATGTTAACCTGTAATGTTTTCAGGTCTCTGTTGTTAATGCCAATTATATCGCTATCTGTTAAGAGCGCAATTTCGAGTTCCTTGAAATTATGTACCTCAAAAATCACATATAATCCGAGTTCTTTCGAGAGATGAAGGTATTCAGCCGCCTGATTCTTATCGAGTATTGCGGCTATCAGAAGGATAGCATCAGCCTCGTTTGCCCTTGACTCATAAATCTGATATTCGTCAAATATGAAGTCTTTTCTTAAAACGGGTTTCGTTAGAACCCTTTTAACCCCGGATAGAAATTTAAGATTCCCACGGAAAAAGTCCTCCTCTGTGAGAACAGAAACTGCACTAACTGCTTTTTCTTCATATATTCCGGCTATTGACAAATGGTCAAAGTCTTTTCTGATCACTCCCTTTGATGGTGATGCCCTTTTTATCTCGGCGACCAGTTTGATTTTTTCCCCGTGGGTACGTTTTATTGCAGTCTTGAAATCCCTTGATTCTTCAATATTACCAATCTTTGTCCCAAGATCTTTTATGGATAATCGGGTTTTTGAATCCTTCAGCCTCTCCCTTTTCTTTGAAATGATCTCGTTCAGGATTCCCATAAATAGAATTTTATAAAAGCGCCATCATATTTTGCAAATTTTCACATGTTTTTTTGCTATAATCCTCAAAATGATAAAGAGAAGACTTCTATTTGCTCTTATATTGCTTGCTATTGTGTTTTTAGCAGGAATTTCCGGTTATATGCTGATAGAGAGATGGAGCTTTCTGGATTCATTTTATATGACGGTCATCACCATTGCTTCAGTCGGATATATGGAGGTAAATCCCCTATCCCCTCATGGCAGAATATTTACGATATGCTTGATTATTTTCGGAATGGGCGTCCTGCTATTCGGAATATCAACCTTTACAGCCTTTTTAGTTGAAGGTGAGCTAAGCGAAATACTTAGGAGGCGAAAAATGGAGAAAAAAATCTCAAAATTGAACGGGCATTATATTGTTTGCGGAGTAGGCAGAACAGGGAAACATATAATTGATGAACTCTACAAGACGGGGAGACCATTTGTTGCTATAGATAAAGGTGAAGATGTTTGTAAAAAACTCGGTGAGAAAGGGTTGTTGTTTATCATGGGAGATGCTACAAGCAGTGCTGTCCTGAAGGCTGCAAATGCTGAACATGCAAGGGGAGTATTTTGCTCTCTTTCAAGCGATGCGGAAAACCTCCTTCTTATGCTGACGGCAAAGGGGATAAATCCGGGACTGAAGATAATAGCAAGGGCAGAAGAAGATGAATCAGAAGATAAGATGAGAAAGGCCGGCGCTGACGGGGTGGTTTTGCCGGAGTTTATTGGAGGTCTGAGAATGGCATCAGAGATGATAAGACCAGAGGCAGTGACATTTCTTGATAAGATGTTGAAGGGCAAAGAGGAAGTCTACAGGGTAGAGGATATTACTGTAGTTTCCAATTCTGTATTTATCGGCAAGACCCTGAAAACATCCGGGATATTAAACAAAGAGGGAGTTACTGTTGCAGCAATCAGGAAGGGAGGCAAATATACATTTAATCCCTCAGAAGAAGAAAGGCTTGAAATGGGAGATGCCTTAATACTCATTGGTGAAACAAAAGATATCAGGGAAATCAAAAAGCTTGCAGGATAAGTAAATGACTCGCAAAGATGAAAAAAGACACATAGTCAGAGCCGCCGGCATTATGTCCATTGCTACATTTATCAGCCGAATTCTCGGCTATGTAAAGGACATGATACTTGCGAGGTTTTTCGGGGCAACGGGCATTGCAGATACATTCTTTGTTTCATTCAGGATTCCCAATCTCTTAAGGGAACTCTTTGCGGAAGGGGCCATGTCTTCAGCGTTTATCCCTGTTCTGACAGAATATCAGACAAAGCACGGAATAGAAGAAGCAAGGAACCTTGTCAGGATTACATTTGCATTTATCATGATGTCTGTTGGCTTGATATGTATTGTTGGAATTGTCTTCGCCCCCGCAATTGTGACAGCGATAGCGCCAGGTTTTCTCGATATGCCTGAAAAATTTTCATTAACTGTTCTCCTTACCAGGGTAATGTTTCCCTTTCTATTGTTTATCAGCCTTGCAGCCCTCGCGATGGGAGCATTAAATACAAGACGTGTTTTTTTTATACCATCGCTTGCGCCGGCAACACTTAATATATCGATAATTGTTGCCGTAATTTTGTTTGCACCGATGGTGGAGCAACCGATTGTTTTAGTGGCTGTAGGTGTTGCTATAGGTGGTTTTATCCAATTTGCTTTTCAACTCCCTTCTTTTTTTAAAAATGGATATTCTTTGAAACCGGAATTTAATTTTAGACATCCTGGACTTAAAAAGATGTCCATGCTCATCGTGCCTGCAACAATGGGTATGGCTGTAGCACAGATAAACATTTTTGTAAGCACTATCCTTGCTTCTTATCTCCCGGAAGGTAGCATCACATATCTTTACTATTCGATGCGGCTTATCCAATTTCCGATAGGGATATTCGGGGTTGCAATGGGGATGGCGGTTCTTCCAACGTTATCGGAACATGCGGTAAAAGGAGATTTTAACAAGCTCAGGGATGATTTTTCATTTGCATTAAGGTTGCTGTTTTTTATAACGATCCCGGCAATGGCTGGATTAATTGCATTAAGAGAACCGATTGTGAATATACTTTTTCAGAGAGGCAGATTTGATTATATTGCAACAGTGGGCACAGCCCAGGCCCTTTTATTTTATTCGCTCGGGATATGGTCTATAGTTGGTGTAAGAGTAGTGACAGCAAGTTTTTATTCTATGCAGGATACCAGGACACCTGTTAAGGTTGCTGTAATCGCATTAGCAGCGAATGTTATATTCAGTATAATACTTATGAAGCCGTTTAAACACAGCGGTCTTGCCTTCGCTAATACCATTGCCTCATGTTTAAATTTCGCTCTTCTTTTTTTCTTTCTCAGAAGGAAGATTAAGATAGTTGATGCAAAGAGAATTTTTCGTTCCTTTGTAAAGATAATGTTTGCCTCATCTGTTACGGGACTTATGGGCTGGATGCTTCTTCATGGCGAAATATGGAAGATCCATGGCGGTACACTTAATAAAGTATTCTACCTTGGTGGAACTATTACTCTGTTCATTGGAATATATCTTTTCCTGAGTTATTTACTAAAAAGTGAAGAGTTCTCTTATATAATCGGGATGGTAAAGCAGAAATTCAGTCGATGACTTGCAGGGTGTAGTTATATCCCAAAATTCACAATATCTTCATGATTCCTTCAATCCCTGTTCATAATCCTTTGATAGACTATAACCAAAATTTAGGACAGGGGAGGTGGTGAACAGGTTGAAAAAAGTAGTGATTGCTAAAATTACTTCTATTCAAGAAATGTAGTCTTCCTTTGTCCTTAGGAAGTCATTAACTCTTTTGCAGAAAGGACAAAGGAAAGGTGAATGAAAGGAGGGCATATGAAAGAAGTGTGCATAAAAAGGGTTATTTTTACCGTGTTTTTGTGTGTATCGTTACTAATCTTCTTTAGCGATTATGCTTCTGCTAAACCGCATAAACCTCCACCACATGGTAAGGTATGGGTCGAAGTCGGCGGAAAATGGAAATTGGTTATCGCACCTCCGGGGGTAGGCCCTTATATCTGGGTAAAAGGGAAATGGGTGATAGACCCAACACCTCCACCACCCGGATGCGAGTGGGGACCCCCACATTGGGTACCTGGCTACTGGAAAGGGAAAAGATGGGTTCCCGGGTATTGGGTAGCTGGCTACTGGAAACCAGTTCCGTTACCATGCCCGGGTGCTATATGGATTATAGGCCACTGGGAGAAGGGGAGATGGATTCCGGGTTACTGGAAAGGTAAGTTGCCTCGTGGAAGACATTGGGTACCTGGACATTGGGGTCCGGATAGACGCTGGCGCCATGGAAACTGGAGATAACTTTTTAAAGTAATGTTATTCCCAAATCCGGGCATAATGTGTCGATAAGCATGGTTGCATTGCGCTCACGAAGATATTTTTAGACAGTTGCGCTACGGCCTTGAAACTCACCCTTCGGGTTCAGACAATCGAGGCCGTGGGCGCTCCGTTTTGCTGAGAACTGTTTGAACGCAGAATTTACGTCTGTATGGTATATAAGCGATAAGAATGAAAACGTGCAGGAAATCCGGGTCGTTAAACCGCTCACAAAGGAGCTGTCCTCACTCAGGCGGATTCGCTGAGGAGAACACAAGAGCTTTTGCTGCACACATGCCTGCCGTTAATTGCATTTTTCGGGTTAATATAATGTTCCGGAAGACTCGTTTGGATAACATATTTTTGACAGCTAATTGTATCCTTTTATATACTTTCAGCAGATAAATTTATAAGGAGGGGGCTAATAATGGATTTTGGAATGAAAAATAGACTATCACGAATCATCAAACCAAAAACAGGCAAGACAGTCATGCTTGCAGTTGACCATGGATACTTCCAGGGGCCAACAACAGGACTGAGAGATTTGAAGAAAACGATTACCCCACTTATTCCTTATGCAGATTGCCTTTTCATAACACGCGGGATGGTGAGAAACTGTATTGATCCGAGAAGCGATGTTGCCATATGTCTCAGGGTTTCCGGCGGGCCAAGTATCCTTGGTGAGTTATCTAACGAGGATATTACTACTTCTATAGAGGAGGCTATCAGGCTAAATGTTTCCGGAGTGGGGATGTCTATTTATGTTGGTGCAAGTAATGAAGACAGAACCATTTCAAATCTTGGTAATTTGGTAAATGAAGCAGAAAGATACGGAATGCCTGTACTTGCGGTAACAGCAGTGGGCAAAGAGATGGGAAGAGATGCACGCTATCTCGGACTCGCATGCAGAATTGCAGCAGAGATCGGAGCCCATTTTGTTAAGACATACTATTGCGAGGATTTTTACAAGGTGGTGGAGGGATGTCCTGTGCCTGTCGTTATGGCAGGAGGGAAAAAGATACCCGAAAAGGATGCTCTGCTGATGACAGAAAATGCCATCAAAGAAGGGGCGTCAGGCGTTGATATGGGCAGAAATATTTTCCAGAGTGACAATCCTGTTGGTATGATTAAGGCAATACGGGCTGTGGTTCATAAAGGTGCGTCTGTGGAAGAGGCTTTCGAGATTTACTCTAAGAAATAGTCTTTTCATTAATTCATAGAGCATTTGATTAGAACTTGTGCAAGGGAGGATATAGTATTTTCGCTCATTCTCGTCCCGATCAGATCGGGACTCCAAGGGTCGCAGCGACAATCCGCTCAAACAGTATATCCTCACTTTATCGCTTTTATATGCATTATAGGATTACATAGATGAAAGTAGCCGTTTATTACAATAATAATGATATAAGGCTCGAAGAAAGACCGATACCGTCTATTTCTGAAAATGAAATCCTGGTGAAAATGAAGGCTTCAGGAATCTGCGGGACAGATGTTATGCAGTGGTACAGGATAAAGAAGACACCCCGCGTTTTGGGTCATGAGATGTCGGGTGAAATTGTTGCTCTTGGAAAGGGAGTGGAGAATTTTAGAAAAGGTGACAGGGTATTTGTCTCTCACCATGTACCATGTTACAAGTGCCATCACTGTGTTCAGGGCAATTATACTGCATGTGAATCACTACACACCGGAAATTATGACCCCGGAGGGTTCTCAGAATACATAAGGGTTCCTGAAGATAATGTAAGATATGGAACATTCCTCCTGCCCGGGGTAGTGACTTTTGAAGATGCCACCATGATTGAGCCGCTGGGATGTGTGATTTCAGGACAGAACCAGTTAGGGCTCAAGAAAGGCCAGACGGTTTTGATAATAGGCTCCGGTGTATCAGGTATTCTCCATATCCAGTTGTCAAAAGTGAAAGGAGCAAAGGTAATAGCCACGGATATCAATGAGTACAAACTCAATAAGGCTTTAGGATTCGGTGCAGACACCGTAATCAATGCGAATACCTGCTCTTTGGATGAATTTAAAAGGATAAACAATAATAGATTGGCAGATATAGCTATTGTATGCGCTGCCGCACGAAAAGCACTTGAAGATGCGGTCTCATCTGTTGATAGAAAAGGCAAGATTCTTTTTTTTGCAGTTCCAGAGCAGGATATCACAATCCCCTCTGTGCGATTCTGGAGGGATGAAATTACAGTAACCTTTTCCTATGGGGCATCTCCGGATGATATTCAAAAAGCAATATCGCTGATTAAGAATAGACGTGTAAACGTCAAAAGAATGATAACTCACAGGGTTCCACTTTCAGATATCAGGAAGGGGTTTCAATTAGCCTCGGAAGCAAAAACATCTTTAAAGGTTGTTGTGGTTCCAGATCAGGATATTTAAAAATAAATTATCATACATTATAAACTGTTATGTTGGTTTCTTCAGTCAAAAAATGTTGCATATTACATATAACCCGTCATCTTTAAATATTCCTAACTCCTCACTGTCTCTTCCTAAATCTTGCTCTACATTTCTATCTGAAAAGTAGATATTTGTTGTTGCAATCTCTTTTTTATGATAAAATTGAACAAAAATATTTCTCTTAACCCGTCTTTTAAGAAAGGAGGGTTGCGATGCTTAAAGATTTCAAGGAATTTGTCATGCGTGGCAATGTAGTTGACATGGCTGTTGGAATCATAATCGGCGCCGCCTTCGGTACCATTGTAAATTCACTCGTTTCGGATATCATTATGCCGCCGATTGGTTTGATCCTTGGGAACGTTGATTTCTCTGGTCTATTCGTTGTTATTAAAGAAGGAACAGTTGCTGGACCTTATGAATCCCTAAAGGCTGCCAAAGAAGCTGGTGCGGTGACTATTAACTACGGTGTTTTTTTTATAACCATCGTAAGTTTTCTTATTGTAGCCTTTTCGGTTTTTCTTCTTATTCGTTCTATTAATAAAATGAAGAGGAAGGAAGAAACTCTACCAGCAATGCCGACAACAAAAGAGTGTCCTTTCTGTTTCTCTGTTATACCAATTAAAGCTACTCGTTGTGCACATTGTACCTCCGAATTAAAGTAACATTGTTGCTATAAATGAGGTTTTGATGAAAAGGATATGTTTTCCGATTCTCATATTTTCTTAGTTTTTCATATCAAACAATGTTGTTTTGAAAGGAGGTGAGAAACAAACAACTTTCTCATAGCTGTATTCAGTAAAAATTTTTGCAGGAGGTGATTTAATGAAAGTATCGTCCTTAAAAATTCTTCTTGTAGTGATTATTGCACTTTCTTTTAGTGTCCTCATCGGTTGTGCAGGAATGGAATACGCACCTAAAGGGCAATACCTGTATTACCACAAAGAACTACCCGATGCTGAAAAGGCTGTAAATGCAGCACGTGATGCAGGCAAAGACAAGAAGTGTCCCAAAGAATTCAATGCTGCTGAAGACATGAAAAACAAAGCCTATGAGGAATACTGGGCATGCAGAACTGAAAAAGCAATAGCAATGGCAAATGAC
>Ga0154888_1195_pt1 | contig 19631 bp, 16 predicted proteins | sample Rifle2008BG19ft_FD_105860 | JGI IMG/M metagenome (GOLD analysis project Ga0154888, IMG submission 105860) | Thermodesulfovibrio sp. RBG_19FT_COMBO_42_12
TAATCCGCCTCGGAACAGCGTTGCGGAAAGCATAGCGTATCAAGTCGAAGATTTTCGGGGGTGTTATTGCCGTTATAGAAACGGTTAAGAGTGCTCTTTAGACCTCTTTTAGTAATTCGGGGAGTACATGCCTGTAAGGGAAGGTTATCAAAGGGCTTTATCCTCAACCAAAGCTTTAACATCAAGGGCTTCATCCGCAGTTGAATAATAAGCACCATCAAGGAGACCATCTATAGCATAACCCTTAGACTCAAGAAATGATATAAGCTCTCTATCTGAGACCCAGAGGGGCTTTATTACCCTAAATCCTTTAGCCCTTAAGTAATCTGCCAGACCTTCCTCTTTAAGACGGTCTACAAGCCTCTCAAGGTCTGACCTAACAATAACAGGTGAGGGCAAAGGGTATTTATTATGAAACAAACGAAGGATCGAGCCTATCCAGTTTGAAGAACGGTTAAGCTTCTCTAATTCAGAACGAAAAGTATCACGAGTAAACTTTACTAAGAATTTCCCATCCTCGTATAACTCAAATAACCCCTCAGATTTCTGAATCAGCCTATAATGCGCTTTCCCCACGTTACAAGATTAGCATAACTTTACATAATATATCTTATCGGACATATAATATAAACAGCCGATGTTAGTAACCTGTTATTAATTACGTTTAAAAAATAGCTTTTCCTTTGAAAAATGTGGGGTCTAACAACAATGATTAGGATTTAGGCAATAAAGTAATTGTATGAAAATAATATGTTATAGCTTCTTTATGAGGTCTGCTTTAACAAAGTCACCTTCTATCTCAGAAACCCTTACAGATATAAGGGATCCTTTAGGATGTCCGTTTGTAAGCACCTTAACCTTAAGGTAGTTACTTGATGTTCCGATTGAGATATCATCAGCGTACTGTTCTTCCGTAATGACATCAAGGGTTTTGTTTATCTGTGAAGACATATATGCCTTCTTTTTCCTGAAATTTAATGCCTTTAACTCACTTAACCTCTCTCCATTGATAGATGAAGCGTTCTGCGGTAACATTTTAGAAGCTAATGTCTTAGGCCTCGGTGAAAAAGGAAATATATGCATGTATGCAATCGGAATAGAATCAAGCAAATTTTTTGTATTTAAGAATTCCTTGTCACCTTCGCCTGGAAACCCTACGATAACGTCCGTTCCAATGGCAATCTTTGGTACCCTTTTTGTTATACTTCCTATCGTGGATAAATATTCTTCGGAGGTATACATCCTGTTCATACGTCTTAAAATCGTATTATCTCCACTTTGAAGGGGAAGATGAATATGGCTACAAATCCGCTGTTCTTGAAGTAGCTCTATAAGTTCATCATCTACTCTTCTAATCTCTATAGAGCTCAGTCTTATCCTGAAATTCTTTGTTTTCTTTAAGAGGGTTTTAAGAAAATATGAAAGGTTAACCTTAGGTCTTAGATCATGTCCATATGAACCCAGATTGATACCCGTAAGGACGATCTCATTGTAGCCATTAGCTTCAATTTCCTCAGCTCGTTTGAGTGCCTCGGAGACTTTTAGGCTTCTTGACCTTCCTCGTGCCATGGGAACAGTACAGTATGTACATGCAAGATTACATCCTTCCTGTATCTTTAGACAAGGTCTGGACTTGTTACTATAACCGAAAGTAACACTTGAATTATCATCCGATAACATTTTAATAATATTTAACTTATTATTATTGTCTATGATGTCAACGACGCCTCCGATCTTTCTTATCTCATCAGGCCTGAGTTGCGAGTAACAACCGGTTACTATAACCTTAGCTCCACTTCTAACAGCCCTCCTTATGAGCTGTCTCGACTGATAATCGCTTTTTGCTGTCACAGTACAGGTATTTACAATACAATAATCGGGATATTCGGATAACCCTACAATAGACCATCCGAATTTTTTAAGGTTACCCTCTATAACGTCACTTTCTGATTGGTTTACCCTGCAGCCAAGAGTTAGAACCGAAACTTTCATTTGCAGTCCTTTTTAAACGATTAAATTTATCTTTTTAGTAATCTCCCCTACCCCCTCTTTAAAAAAGAGGGATAAATTACCGTATTCCTAAAGTTATCGCAGCTTCAACTTAACCTTTTCTAAAGTCATAACGGTTTTATGTCCCGCTTTGTTAAAGGGGGATATAAGGGGATTACTAATTTTCATATCCCTTTGGTTTTCTTTAGACATGAATGTTTTATTATTTAAACTATTGCCTCAAGAGAATGTCTTCTGCCTTTTGTTATTTCTACCTTTATTAACGTTCCTTTTTCTATATCAATCTTTGGAATATGCACTATCTTATTGGTTCTTGTCCGTCCGGTGAGTTTTCCTTTATCTGTCTCGCTTTCTCCTTCTAAAAGGATTTCATGGGTTGTACCCTCAAGCAACTTGTTTTTCTTTGTTGTTATTTCATCCTGTATCTTCAATATTTCATTTAGACGCTCGGATTTTATCTCATCTTTCAGATGGTCTTGCATCCCAGCAGCCTTTGTGCCCGGTCTTTTAGAATATTTGAAGGCAAATATACCATCAAATTCTATCTCTTTCAATGCCTTTATTGTAAGCAGATGGTCATCCTCTGTCTCACTTGGAAACCCGGCTATTATATCGGATGTTACAGAGATACCAAGGACCTTTTCTCTAAGCCTCGCGACCTTTCTTATATAGTCATCATATGTATAACCCCTGTTCATGAGTCTCAATATATTACTTGAACCTGATTGCAACGGGAGGTGAATATGCCTGCATACCTTGGGTAGTTCAGATATCGCGGTTATAAGCTCTTTTGACAGGTCTCTTGGGTGAGAAGTGACAAACCTTATCCGCTCAATCCCACCTACCCTGTTAAGCTTCCTTAAAAGTCCAGGAAAATCCGTATCGCTCCTGTAAGAATTAACGTTCTGTCCGAGAAGGGTTATTTCCTTGTAACCGTTATCAGCAAGTTCCACTACCTCAGAATAAATATTCTCACTCGGTCTTGACCTTTCCCTTCCCCTTGTATAAGGGACTATGCAGTAACTGCAGAAATTATTGCAGCCATACATTATTGTAACCCATGCCTTTAATCCGTCAGTCCTTTTTACAGGAAGATCTTTTATTGTTATTTCGGAATTATCTTCTAAGGCAAGAGGTGCGGCTTTTTCAGAGACCATATCACTTATCTTATGTATATTCTGCGGACCAAATACAAAGTCAACATAAGGCGCTCTTCTTAAGATATTTTTCCCTGAGAGCTGTGCTATGCAACCAGCAACTGCTATCTTAATCTCGGGCCTTCTTTTTTTATAAGACTTGGTACTTCCGAGCTCGCTGTAAAACTTTTGTTCAGCCTTCTGCCTTATACTGCATGTATTGAATATGATCAGGTCAGCCTTGCATGGATCGCCAGTCTGGGAATACCCATCCTTTTGTAAAACACCTATTATCTTCTCAGTGTCATGGACATTCATCTGACATCCGAATGTACGTATATAAACAGTCTTATCCATTTTTGAAATTTAACATTTATTATACGATTCTGACAAGAATAACCCGTTCTGCGCATTTGTTTAAATTATTTATGAGAGAACAGCTTCCTTGAAATATTAGACTTCTTAATTCTATTATAGAATATGATCGGGACAATACTTAGTAAGGTTTTTGGAACTAAAAATGAGCGAGAACTAAAAAGGCTGTGGCCTCTTGTTGAACATGTCAACTCTATCGAGTCACATATAGCCAGTCTTTCAGACACCCAGCTTAAAAACAAGACTGAAGAATTCAAGAGAAGGCTCGAGGCAGGTGAACTCCTGGACGATATACTTCCAGAGGCATTTGCAGTGGTACGTGAAGTATCGAAGCGAAGATTCAAGATGAGGCATTTTGACGTACAGATACTCGGTGGTATTGTACTGCATGAGGGCAAGATCGCAGAGATGAAAACAGGTGAAGGTAAGACCCTTGTTGCTACCCTACCCGTCTATTTGAATGCACTTGAAGGTAAAGGTGTTCATGTTATTACCGTTAATGACTATCTTGCAAAAAGGGATACTCAGTGGATGGGACCAATATATAACTTTCTCGGACTTTCAGTTGGGGTCATACAGCATGATACCTCTTTTATATACGATCCATCTTATCTTTCTACAGATAAAAAATTGGACTTCCTCAGGCCGTGTTCAAGAAAAGATGCCTATTCAGCAGACATAACTTACGGGACGAATAACGAATTTGGATTCGATTATCTCAGGGATAATATGAAATATGAGATATCTGATTACTGCCAGAGGGAATTGAATTATGCAATAGTAGATGAGGTCGACAGCATCCTTATAGATGAGGCAAGGACACCGCTTATCATATCCGGCCCGTCAGAGGAATCAACGGATAAGTATTATAAGATAGACAAGATTATACCAAGGCTTCAAAAAGATATTGATTACACAATTGATGAAAAGGCAAAGACTGCTATTCTTACCGAAGAAGGCAACATTAAAGTTGAAAGGCTACTCGGTGCAGGCAACCTTTATGATCCATCAAACATAGAACTTGTACACCACGTCCTTCAAGCGCTCAAAGCGCATACGCTTTTTAAAAGGGATGTTGATTATGTTGTCAAAGACAATGAGGTAATTATAGTAGATGAATTTACAGGCAGGCTCATGCCCGGCAGGCGTTGGTCAGATGGACTTCATCAGGCAGTTGAGGCAAAGGAAGATGTAAAAATTGAAAGCGAAAATCAGACCCTTGCAACAATCACATTTCAGAACTACTTCAGAATGTATAAAAAATTAGCAGGCATGACAGGGACGGCTGATACTGAGGCGGAGGAATTCGCAAAGATCTACAACCTTGAAGTGATTGTTATACCAACAAATGAGCCTATGATAAGGTCCGACTATCCCGATGTGATTTATAAAACAGAAAAAGGGAAATTCAATGCTGTTATAAAAGAGATAGAGGAACTTCATAAAAAGGGCCAACCTGTTCTTGTTGGTACCATCTCAATAGAAAAGTCAGAAATCTTGAGCAATCTTTTAAAGAAAAAGGGTATCCCGCATTCTGTCCTGAATGCAAAATACCACGAGAGAGAGGCAGAGATTATAGTCCAGGCGGGAAGGAGTAGCGCTGTTACAATAGCAACAAATATGGCAGGCAGAGGAACGGATATAATACTTGGAGGTAATCCCGAAGGTCTTGCCAGAGAATTTCTGAAGGATAAAAAGGACTATACAGAAGATGACTGGAAACTTGAATTTTCAAAGTCTGAAGATATCTGTATGAAAAATAAGGAAAAGGTGCTGTCTGCCGGAGGCCTTCATATCCTATGCACAGAGAGACATGAGGCAAGGAGGATAGACAACCAGTTAAGGGGCCGTTCCGGAAGGCAGGGTGACCCTGGATCTTCGAGATTTTATCTGTCACTCGAGGACGACCTGATGAGAATCTTTGGCTCAGACAGAATCTCAGGGCTTATGGGCAAACTCGGTATGGATGAAGATATGCCTATCGAGAATAAGATGGTGTCAAAGGCTATAGAGAACGCACAGAAACGTGTCGAGGCACACAACTTCGATATTAGAAAACACCTCATCGAGTATGATGACGTCATGAACAAGCAGAGGTCAGAAATATATTCCTTCAGAAAAGAAATCCTCCAGGGCGAAAACCTCAAGGATCGCATCTTCGGGATGATTGATCAGATTGTTGACGAATTGCTATCCATTTACTGTCCTGTAGAAAAACATGCAGAAGAATGGGATATGAAAGGGCTCAAGGATTCAGCCTACGGCGTATTTTCTATTATGCCTAATGTTACACCTATGAATATCGATTCATTAAGAGAGGCGCTGATTTCGGAACTAAAACAAACATATGAAAAGAAGGAATCAGACATTGGCAGTGATTTAACAAGATACCTTGAAAAGGTTGTCATGCTGCAGGTTATTGACACCCAGTGGAAAGATCATCTGCTTGCTATGGATCACCTGAAGGAAGGTATCGGACTCAGGGGCTATGGTCAAAGGGATCCGCTTGTAGAATATAAGAAAGAGGCTTTTGATATGTTCGCAGATATGACATCCAGGCTATCTACCGAGGTTCTCAGCAGGCTCTTTAAAGTCCAGGTTCAAAAGAAAGAAGCTGTTAAAAAAGAACCATTAAGGCAGGCAAGTTTGAACTATAACAGGGGTGAAGGTTCTGCCCCTGCTCAGCCAGTGAGGCGAGGTAAAAAGGTTGGCAGGAACGAACCATGTCCATGCGGAAGTGGAAAGAAATTTAAAAAGTGCTGTGGTATAAATGCCTAAAATATTCTTAATAGGCAACAGTGCATTAAAGAGTGACTACGAGGATGTATTGGAATCAGCAGGCCATAATGTAAGTAAGTTTAAATCTCTTGACATCGTCTTACGGAGGTTAAACGAAAAGGCCTCTCTTGTCATAATAGACAAAAAACAAAATAGTGAACCATCTTTCAAGGAATTTCTTAAGTTATCAAAAATCATTCCCAAGATTATCATCTCAGATACCTATTCCTTCAGGGGCCTTATGCCATGGATAAAAGAACCCTTTGTTTACCCCCTCTATTTACCCAGTGAGAAGGAGCTTATGTATTTTGTAAATAGATTGTTCAGAGAAAAAGAAATGTTTCTTGAAAATAACAGATTAAAATATGACATATCTATGGCAAGGCGTGAACTTGACTTCTACGAAGAGGTAAGCAAGACACTTACATCTTCGTTGGAGTTAAACGCTATCCTTACTAAAATAATGAAAAAGACAAAAGAGATGACTAAAGCAGAGGCATGGTCTATTCTTTTGGTAGACGAGGAGACAGGGGAACTGGTATTTGAAAAAATAGAAGGTAAGAAGGCAAAAGAAACCCGGAAATTCAGGCTGAAAATAGGAGAAGGTATTGCCGGCTGGGTTGTACAGGAAGGCATACCGGTTGTAGTTCCTGATGTCTCAAGGGATGAAAGGTTTTTGGGCAAGATAGATAAGGCTATCCATTTCAAAACAAAATCTCTTATGTGTGTCCCTATAAAAAGCAAGGATCAGGTGATCGGGGTTCTGGAGGTTGTTAATAAAACTACAGGAGAGCCTTTTACAAAGGAAGACCTTGACTTGTTGATGAGGCTTGTTGACCAGACAGCAATTGCAGTAGAAAGAGCCTCTCTACATCAGAAGATGGCAGAACTTGCTATAACAGATGACCTTACAAAGCTCTTCAATACAAGATACCTTAACAGAACTATGGAGACAGAGATTCAGCGCTCAACCAGATATAACACATCTGTTTCACTTATATTTATGGACATCGATTACTTCAAACTTGTAAATGATCACCATGGACATCTCGTCGGTAGCAAGGTGCTTGTCGAGATGGGCCAACTCCTTATAAAGAATCTGAGGACGATTGACATCGTTGCAAGATACGGAGGCGACGAGTTTGTGATTGTTCTTCCACAGACACCTCCAAATACTGCAAAACAGATTGCGGAGAGGATTAGAAAAATAATTGAGCAGAATATCTTTCTTAAAAAAGAGGGTTACTCACTTAAAATGACAGCGAGCTTCGGGGTTGCTTCATATCCGGACAGTGCAAAATCCAAGGAAGAATTATTAAGACTCGCAGATGAGGCAATGTATAAGGTCAAATATCAAACAAGGAATGCGGTTTATGCAATGGTATAACTATGGCACTTTTTAATTATGCTACAAAAGAGATTACCATTAAAATAGTTTACTACGGTCCCGGACTGAGCGGGAAAACAACAAATCTTCAGTACCTCCACTCTGTAAACGACCCTAAAACAAGAGGGAAGCTCTTGTCCCTCGCAACGGAAACTGACAGGACGCTGTTCTTTGACTTTCTGCCTATAGAATTAGGAAAGATAAGAGATTTTTCCGTAAGGTTTCAGCTCTATACGGTACCCGGGCAGATCAGGTATAACGCAACCAGGAAACTTGTACTGAGGGGGGCTGATGCCATCGTCTTTGTTGCGGACTCACAGCAAGAGATGAAAGAACAGAATATTGAAAGTCTAAAAAATATGCGGGAAAATCTCATTGCTAATAATATTAACCCTGATGACATACCCCTTATCCTGCAGTACAATAAAAGGGACCTTCCGGGTATCTTGTCCATCGATGAGATGAACAAAGACCTGAATGAAGACAGAAAATACGAATATAAGGAGTCGATAGCCATAGCCGGGACCGGAGTTGGAGAGACATTTGAACATATAACCGGGCTTGCTATCAAAGATATCTCACAAAAATACAGTATTAAATTAAAGCCTTCAGAGGAGTCTGATGAAGTCATTGATGCGGAAATACCTTCTGAAGAGCCTGTAACAGCAATCCCAATAATCGAATCATACAGACGTGAACCCCCTGAGATAGAAAGAACCACATCTGAAGTAACCGGGGCAAAAGAAGAACCTGTTCAAACCCGGGATCGGGTCATACCGACAGTTGTTGAGGAAGAAGCTGCTATGTCAAAAGAGGTTATCATTAAGGAGATCAGGGAAATACCTCTTATCCCGGGAGAAAAGCTAAATATGATAATCGATGCCATTACCGAGATATCGAAGACTATGAAAGAGTTAAAAGACGTTGCTTCAAAGCTTCACTTTGAGATTAAAGAAATGAAAAAGGATCAGAAAGAAATAAGCGTTATGCTCAGGGATATAAAAAATAATTTTGAAAACTTGAAAACAAAAAAAAGCTGGTTCAGATTTTCATGATCCTTAAAACAAAACTGCATTCATATATACCTCTTTCCTATCCATCCCGTCAAGGGAGTAATTATTTATAGAACTTCTCCCCCCTGCAGGATTCGGTAACGGCAGAGTTGCAGATTGTCTGTTCATGCCTGTTCTGTTGCCATCGGCATCAATGGTGTAAGTGAGGGATTCGAGAATCTGGTTCACTGGATTCAAATGTTCATATCTTGTCCATATTGGCAACGTCCCAATTATCACAGTCCTTCTTTCGTTTGACCCACTCCTATTGACATGACTTCCTTAATCTTCTCACAATACTCACCCCGAAGATACTCCCTGCAAAAGCAAAAGGTACAAATGTATACCAAACCACAACTTCAAGAGTTGCAATAGATGCCTTCCCTTCTAACACTAGACAAGTGACCAACAACACCCCTGGCAGTGATACAATTAGACCACTTAGAAGAGCTTGTTCAACCATAATCATTCGTGCCAAAACACCGGCTCCAAAATAGAGTACTAAACAAAAATAAGGGTAATACCAAACAAACAGAAACGATGAAAAACAAGCTCCTGTCCCAACGCCAAGTACTTGTAATATTTTTTTCTTCATTTTCCAAGGAACGAACAGTAGAAAACAGTTGCAATCCCTATCCTAAGACATGTCTTATCTTTACATTTAAGTATATCTTGACATAGCTTCCTGTCACATTTCCTTCTTTCCTCTGAGAATGGTGGATTTGGTGGATAAAAGGTTACTGCATTCTTGTAACATATGTCATGTTGTCTACAAGCTTCATCGACACAGTCGTTACTGGGTATTTCCAAAGGTCTGTCTGCACCAAAACCACAGTAGTGAGTACCAGGTACGACTATAGCCATAGTACCTAGGGGATCAGTTCTATTAACCGGTTTATTTTCTACATAGGCAAATTTATTAATACCACCTCTTAACCCAATCGGATCCTCGCTTATAAACCTCTGTAGTTCCGATGAATAATATCTCGCACGGTAATAATACAAACCTGTACCGTCGTTTTCCCTGCCTGTATACTGAAAAGGATTATCGGAAGGTTCGCCGGAGATGGTGACGTTGCCAAATGGATCGTATGAATAAGTAGTCTTCACTGTGCCGGTTTCGTCTGTCAACGCGATGACCGAGCCAAGAGCATCAGTCTGATAAAATCGCAAAGCGCCGGGCGGAATGCGTACGAGCGGTTCATCAATATTCAATGTACGAACGTAATTAACAGAGGGGATACCATTTTCAATTTCCTGTACTATATCTAATCCATCATGTAAATACTGAATGGTTCTTCCATTAATAGTTTTTTCTATTCTTCTTCTTCTTCTTCCTAAAGCATCATACTTAAAAGATGCAACCACTGGGTTGCAGGTTAAGTTTGAGGTTAAGGTAAAACCGTTGATACCAACAATTCTGTTCCTCACATCCCATATCCTTTCATTTGGCAATCCATCCCATCCCATTATTACTGTGCCTGCCGTTAACTGCATTTTGGGATTAGGGTTTATTGTGCTTTTGATATTCATTCAGACGATTTTTCTACCATATCAAGCTTTAACCTGTATCCGATACCTGGTTCATTAATTAACAAACAAGGTCTTGCCGGGTCTGCTTCCAGTTTATGACGCAATTGTGTCATATAGACTCGTAAGTATTGTGTTTCCTTCAGATAAGAAGGACCCCATACCTCTTTTAATAGCTGTCTATGGGTGAGAACTTTTCCAGCATTTTTGATGAGCACAGTCAAAAGCTTATATTCGATGGGTGTCAGATGAACTTCTTTCTCATTTAAGAAAACTTGTCTGCGTGCAAGATCGACTCGAATATTACCAAGAATAAAAACAGATTCTTGTTGCCCGGCTTCTCGAAGTGCCCTATGCCGCATTGCCACACGAATCCGAGCCATGAGTTCCCCTGCGCCAAAAGGTTTCGTCAAATAATCATCTGCACCCGCATCAAGCGCTTTGATCTTGTCCTGCTCCTGTTCACGTGCAGAAATCACGATTATGGGAACATCACTCCACTCTCGAAGTCTTCTGGTCACTTCCAACCCATCAATGTCAGGCAATCCGAGATCAAGCAATACTATATCCGGCACACGTGTAGCGGCTTGCATAAGACCTTCTTGTCCGGTTGCAGACTCAACAAACCTGTACCCGTGACCCTGTAAGACTATCCGCAATAAACGCTGCATCTGGGGTTCATCTTCAATTAAAAGAATTAGCCCTTTATCTTGTGACATTTCCCTTCAAGTCATGACTTTGGAACATTTTAGATTTCTTCCATTTCCAGCGGTTTCGGTTTCCCGGCGATGGGAAGAGTGAATTGAAATACAGCACCTCCACCGGGCCTGTTTTCAGCCCGGATACTTCCTCCGTGAGCAGTAACGATTGTATGGCAGATAGTTAGACCTAAACCGATTCCACCTTTAACAACTGATCCCCGCACAAATTTCTCAAAGATTCTTTTTTCTTCTCCGGCTGGGATGCCAGGCCCGCGATCTGCCAACTCTACCAGTAAACTATCTCCTTTCAACTCAGCAGAAAGATCTAATGGAGTTTCCCGTGGCGTATATTTTATTGCGTTGTCCAGAAGGTTCACCAAGACCTGTTCAATAAGTAAGGCATCGAAAGGAACGAGGGGCAAATCAGCGGAGAGATTGATCGAAAGTGGATGGTCTTTGAGTTTATCAGAGAACCGGTTCAATACTACTCCGATAATCTCTTCAATAGACTGCCACTCCTTTTTTACAATTATTGCCCCTGACTCCAGGCGGGTCATATCAAGAACATTACGGATAATCTCATTCAGATGTTCTGCTCCTTCATAGATGGTCTTTATGAGTTCCATCTGGTTATATTTGTCAAGCTTAATATCTGTCTGAAGCAATGTGGATGCAGCTCCGGTGATTGCAGCCAATGGAGTTCGCAAATCATGAGAAACGGAACTGAGGAGCGTACTTCTCAGGGCTTCGGTTTCGGCCTTCAAAAGCGCCCGCTGCGTCTCTTCGGCGAGAAGGGCCCTTTCGATCGCCATTGCAATCTGGTTGGCAAAGCTTTCAAGTATATGAATCTGTTCCATGTCAAACATCGTCAGTGGAGGGGGCAGAATGCCAAGCACGCCTACCGTCCTCGAAGAGGTGAAAAGAGGCAGATAAAGCGCACTTGCACCGGGGAGGGTGTCGGTATCCAGTCCCGCCCGCTGTCTGTGATCGAAGCACCATTGGGCGACGCTAAGCTCATTCTGGTCGGGAGCGAAGGTCTCGGTGCCTGTGACCGTGACGGCGAGGCTTCCCTTCTCATCCGGAACAAGGACAACCACCTTGCTTGAAAAGAGTTCGCTTATCTGCCGGATTGTAACTGCGCTCAACTGAGAAATCCCTCTTTCGTGTACCAGTTCGCGGCTAAGATTATAGAGTGCGGCCGTTCTCCGTTCGCGTTGTCGCGCCGCGTTCGCCTGCTCACGAATTCGAAGCGTAAGCCTGCTTATGACAAGGGCCACAACGAACATGACAATGAAAGTGAGAAAATATCGCACGTTGTGCACGCTGAAGGTATAAAATGGTGTGACAAAGAAGAAATCGTATGCGGCTACACTTAGAAAAGTGGACAGAAGCGAAGGGCCTTTGCCGGTGCGGCTTGCCACGAGGATTATCCCCAGAAGATACACCATCGCCGCATCCACGACAGTGGCATACGGGCGCATGATGGCGGCAATCCCGGTGCAGACAGAAATGGTACCAATGCTCAAAAGCCATTCTCTTATGTTCGACCTGGACTGTATCGGTTTTAAAACAAGCCTCGGCATTGGTTCTCCAACTTCTCCGGATATAACATAAACATCTATGTCCCCACTTCCTCTGACGACTTCATCCAATAAGGAACCGAATATCTTATCCTTCCAGCGAGGATGAGTGGGCTTACCGATAATTATTTTGGTGACATTTCGGGTACGGGCGTAATTCAAGATTTCCTCACTGGCCTTGTGACCGGATAGTATAACAGTTTCAGCTCCGAGGCTTTCAGCCAAACGCATATGCTCAGCCAGATGTCTCAGGTCGTCTTCTGAAGGTTTCACAGCAGTTGGAGCCTCTACATAAACAGCGATCCAATCAGCCCGAAGGCCGGCAGCCATTCGCTTGGCTGTCCGGATCAACCGGATTGAACGAGGATTCGCCCCTACACATACCATGATTCGTTCAGCAGCCGGCCAAACTTCTCTTACTCCTTTGATGCGACGGTAATCTTGCATCTGAGCATCCACTCTTTCAGCGGTACTGCGCAGAGCCAGCTCTCTCAAAGCAAGCAAATTACCCTTTCTGAAGAAATTTTCTTTCGCACGCTCAGCCAAGTCAGCTACATACACCTTTCCTTCCCTGAGCCGCTGCAAGAGTTCTTCCGGAGGAAGGTCTATGAGCTCTATATCGTCAGCACGGTCGAGAACAGAATCGGGCAAGGTCTCCCTGACGATTATTCCTGTAATCTGTGTGATAACATCGTTCAAGCTTTCTAAATGTTGTACGTTCAGCGTGGTATAAACATTTATTCCTCCATCGAGCAATTCAAAGACATCCTGCCAGCGTTTTTTGTGGCGAGAGCCAGGAGCATTTGTATGTGCCAACTCGTCTACTAAGATGAGTACTGGTTTGCGGAGTAGCGCTCCATCAAGGTCGAATTCCGATAGAGTGGCACCTCGGTATTCAATCGAAAGGCGGGGAAGAATTTCCAGTCCTTCAAGAAGTGCTTCGGTTTCAGAACGGCCATGAGTCTCTGCGAACCCCACAACCACATCAACCACTTCGGTCTTTTTCTGACGGGCTGCTTCGAGCATGGCATAGGTTTTACCAACTCCGGGAGCAGCGCCAAAAAATATCTTCAATTTACCCTGACGCTCACGATCCTCTTGTTTTTGTAACTGTTCAAGTAGGGTATCAGGGTTTGGTCTTATCTCTTTCATACTGTACTGTTATTCAGTTTACAAATAAGCCATCTCTTTTATGCAAGTCTAACAAACTCAGTGCATTTCATCCAGTGCAATGTTTAGGAGTAAAACGTTAACCCCTGGCTCGCCGAGAATACCGAACTGCCTTTTTTCGGTACATGCCAAAACAAGATACCGGACTTTCGATTCTTCTATTCCACGGGCATGTGCGACACGCCTTATCTGATATTCTGCAGCAGCCGCACTTATATGGGGATCAAGTCCGCTCCCTGAAGTAGTGACGAGGTCAATAGGAACAGGTTTGTCATTGCGTGTATCAACAGATTTCAAATTGGAGATCCTGCTCCGGACTGCATGAAGCAATGCCGGATTGCTTGGTCCCATGTTTGAACCTGAAGACGATGAAGCATTATAAGGATAAGGAAGGGTTGCCGAAGGTCTTCCCCAAAAGTATTTTGGGTCGTCAAAATTCTGTCCTATAAGAATTGATCCGATTGGTCTATTATTTTTTATTATGACACTTCCGTTTGCCTGAAAAGGGAAAAAAAGCTGGGCAAATCCGGTTACTGCCAGAGGATATAATATGCCTGTTGTTATGATAAAGACTATCAAGAGTATTGCTGCCGAAAAGATAATGCGTAGCATTCTCTTCTTCTCCTTCAGAATATATTCAACATAGCTAAAATAATGTCTATAATTTTGATGCCTAAGAACGGTACAACCAGTCCGCCGAGACCATAAATAAGAAGATTCTTTCGAAGCAGCACCGCTGCCTTAAAAGGATGATATTTAATTCCTCTCAGTGCGAGCGGAATCAGAAACACGATGATAAGTGCATTAAAAATTACTGCTGATAGAATAGCGCTTTGTGGTGTAGACAGCCCCATAATGTTTAGCATACTGAGAGGGGGGTAGATAGAGGAGAATGAAGCGGGAAGGATAGCAAAATATTTCGCAACATCATTCGAGATGCTGAATGTGGTTAATGCGCCGCGTGTCATCAGAAGTTGTTTCCCGATTTCAACGATCTGTAGCAGTTTTGTGGGATTGGAGTCAAGGTCTACCATATTGCCTGCCTCTTTTGCTGCCTGTGTGCCTGTATTCATGGCCACTGCAACATCAGCTTGTGCGAGAGCCGGGGCATCGTTTGTCCCATCACCTGTCATGGCTACAAGTCTGCCTCCTGCCTGATACTCCCGTATCAGTTCAAGTTTTGCCTGAGGAGTCGCCTGTGCCAAGAAATCATCTACTCCGGCCTCTGCTGCAACCGCAGCAGCAGTAAGCGGATTGTCTCCGGTGATCATGATTGTTTTAATGCCTATGTTTCTCAGTTCCGCAAATCTTTCTCTTATACCGCCCTTAATTATATCGTCCAGACGGATTACTCCAAGAACTTCTTTCCCTTCGGCAACTACCAATGGAGTGCCACCTTCCCTGCCGATTTCCTTGACCGCGTCCTGTACATCCTGCGGGAAAATGCCACCGTGTTTATTTACGTATGTTTCCACCACATCTGCCGCTCCTTTGCGGATTTCCTTTCCGTCGAGATCTACGCCGCTCATACGTGTATGTGCAGAAAAAGGGATGAATTTCGCTCCAAGCGATTGAATATCCCGCTCTCTGAGGCCGTATTTCTTCTTGGCAAGCACTACAATGCTGCGTCCTTCCGGCGTCTCATCAGCAAGAGAGGCAAGCTGGGCTGCATTGACGAGAACCTCTGCTTTTATACCGGGAGCAGTGATGAAAGCAGTCGCCTGCCTGTCACCCAGCGTTATGGTACCCGTCTTATCAAGGAGCAGCACATCAACATCTCCCGCGGCCTCCACGGCTCGTCCGGACATTGCGATGACATTAGCCTGAATCATTCTGTCCATACCAGCGATTCCTATGGCAGAAAGGAGACCTCCTATAGTAGTCGGAATGAGGCAAACCAGAAGAGAGACGAGTGTTGTAAGAGTTATCGGACTACCCTGGCCTGCGGAGCGAACGCTGAAAACAGAAAATGGAAGCAAGGATACTGTCACCAAAAGAAAGATAATGGTTAAACCGGCAAGCAAGATGTCAAGTGCAATCTCATTCGGTGTTTTCTGACGCTTCGCGCCTTCTATCATGGCTATCATGCGGTCGATGAATGCTTCACCAGGGTTCGCTGTTATTCTTATCACAATCAAGTCTGACAGAACCAATGTGCCTCCTGTCACCGCGCTCCTATCTCCCCCACTCTCTCTGATAACAGGCGCACTTTCTCCGGTAACGGCACTTTCGTTCACCGAGGCAACACCCTCAACCACTTCACCATCTCCAGGGATGATATCCCCTGCCTCAGCAAGAACGAAATCACCTTTTCTGAGTTGAGAAGATGGAATCGGGGCAATTTCAGCATCGCGTGAAGGCGTAGAGAGATGTTTGGCCATAACGTCTTTGCGGGAACTGCGCAGCGCATCGGCTTGAGCCTTGCCTCTCCCTTCAGCCATAGACTCTGCAAAATTGGCAAAAAGCACTGTGAACCACAGCCATAGAGAAATTAACAGGATAAAGAAGGATGATTCCTGTGATGGAACAAAGAGTGAATAAACGAAAAGAAAACTGGTAAAAATACTCCCTACCTCCACAACAAACATGACGGGCTTACGTGCCTGATAGAGCGGATTGAGTTTAACGAAGGATTCAAAGACTGCGCGCTGCACTATTTTGGGTTCAAAAAGTGAATGTAATCTCGGTTTTCTGCCCATTATATGATCCTTATCTCTTACCTGAAACCAAGCATATATTCTACAATTGGTCCTAATGCCAGGGCTGGCAGGAATGTCAGTGCTCCGACAATAATAATGACAGATAACAGGAGTAATATAAAAAGGGGCGTATGTGTTGGCAAAGTACCTGCACTACTTGGAGTAAATTTCTTTGCTGCAAGAGAACCGGCAATCGCCAACACCGGGATCATGAGCCAGAACCTGCCGAAGAACATTGCGATACCAAGCACTGTATTATAAAAAGTGGTATTGGATCTTAGTCCAGCAAAGGCACTTCCATTGTTATTCCCTGCTGATGAAAATGCATAGAGAACCTCGGAAAAACCATGAGGCCCTGGATTGGCTATTCCGGTCAAACCGTCTTTTATAACAACCGCAACAGCAGTCCCTGCAAGTACCAGAGCTGCCGGTATCAGAATCATGATTGAGGCCATCTTCATCTCGAATGCCTCGATCTTTTTTCCAAGGTATTCCGGAGTACGGCCTACCATGAGTCCTGCAATGAACACTGAAACAATGACGAAGGCCAGCATTCCATAGAGACCTGACCCAACTCCGCCGAAGACGATTTCTCCAAGCTGGATCAGCCACATAGGAATTAATCCACCTATAGGAGTAAAAGAGTCATGAATTGAATTCACAGAGCCATTTGATGCAGCAGTAGTGGCAGAGGCCCAGAGTGCTGACGTTGCAATGCCGAATCGTACTTCTTTACCCTCCATGTTCCCGCCTGATTGCATATCACTTGCTGTCTGATCAATACCAAATTCATTAAAACAAGAATTTCCCATCTGTTCGTAGTGATAGCATAAAAACATCAAAGGAACAAAAATTACCAGCATGACCGCAAAAAGTACCCATCCTTGTCGGGCATCTCCGACCATACGGCCAAATGTGTAACATAGTGCTGAGGGAATAAGTAGAATAGCAAGGAGTTCCAGAAAATTCGTCAGAGGTGTCGGATTCTCAAAAGGATGGGATGAGTTTGTATTGAAAAAACCGCCTCCATTTGTTCCAAGCTGCTTTATTGCAATCTGTGATGCAGCAGGACCGAGAGGCAATGTCTGTGTCTTGATAGTTATTGTATCTGAAATTTCTTTTACATAAGCATCCTTTGTCGTGTTATCTATTGTATTAGCTCTATATCTTTCATACGTGATTGGCTGAATAAGCTGTACATCCCGATAGGGATTGAGACTCTGTACTACACCCTGTGAGATGAGGATGATAGAGAATAAAAATGACAAAGGTAACAGTATATAAAGAATAGTACGGGTAAGGTCGACCCAGAAGTTGCCTATTGTGTTTGCCTTGCGCCGGACAAATCCACGTATGAGGGCAACAAGGACAGCCATCCCTGAAGCAGCGGAAACAAAGTTCTGAACCCCTAATCCAGCCATCTGTGTCAGATAGCTCATTGTTGTCTCTCCACTATAACCTTGCCAGTTTGTATTGGATACAAAGCTGATAGCCGTGTTAAAGGAGGAATCCGGGGTAACGGCTTGAAAACCCTGAGGATTCAAAGGCAGAAATCCTTGGAGACGTTGCAGAAGGTACAGGATAGCTATGCCGGCAAAGCTAAACACGATAACGGATATCCCATATGTCTGCCATGACATCTCTTCTTCCTTCTGTATGCAGCAGATCCTGTAAATGAATCTCTCAACCGGACCGATAACTCGATCGAGCAAACAAGGCTCTCCCTCGTATATCTTTGCCATATAGATACCAAAAGGCTTTACAAGGATTCCTATAATAACGAGATATAATCCTATCTGCTCAATTCCGTTTACTATCATGAGAAAATCTCCGGCTTAAGAAGAGCAATCACGAGATATATAAATAAACCAATGGTTACTATTCCGCCAATCCAGTAGAGAAACTCCACGCCTCTGCCTCCTAAATTTTTTCTAGAAGTTTCATCAGAAACCATGAAAAAATAAAAAGAAATAAAATTAAACCGAGATAAAAAGCATCCATAATAACCTGTATTTTTAGCGTATCAGAAAGGCAAATAAAGATAGTGCAAAAAATGGGCTTTATGATATAAAAATTTTGTTAAGACGGAAGCTGATTGAAATAGGCTGTAATGAAATTTCTCAAAATTGGATTTAGCTACACCAGTTCCAATGTCCTTATCAGGGCCTCTGCCTTCTTGAGAGTTTCGTAATACTCTCTTTCAGGTTCTGAATCAGCAACAATACCTGCACCTGCCTGAACATATACCATTTTACGTTTTATAACAAATGTCCTGATTATTATATTTAAATCCATATTTCCCGAGAAACTGATATAACCTACTGAACCGGTATATGGCCCGCGTCTTACGGGTTCGAGTTCATCGATAATCTCCATACACCTTACTTTTGGAACACCTGTTATTGTGCCTCCCGGGAACGCAGCCTTTATTGCATCAAAACAGTCTTTACCCTCTGCAAGATTTCCTCTCACGTTTGAGACTATATGTATTACATGGGAATAATCTTCGGTAATCATAAGTTCATCAACTTTAACAGTACTATAGTCCGAAACCCTCCCGAGGTCATTCCTCTCAAGGTCTATCAACATGATATGTTCCGCCCTCTCCTTTTCATTCAAAAGCAGTTCTTCACGCATAAATTCATCTTCCTTGCTGTCCCTCCCTCTTGGTCGGGTGCCAGCAATTGGTCTTGTCTCAATCATTCCGTCTTTAACCTTCAGCAGTCTTTCGGGAGAAGAACTTACTATCTGGTAATCACCAAAATCCATAAATGCTGCAAAAGGAGATGGATTTATGGAACTCAATATTTTGTAGAGACTCCACGGGCTTTTGTTACTTATATAAGCCGAAACCCTCTGTGACAGATTTGACTGAAAGATATCTCCTGCTGCTATATACTCTTTAGCCTTTTTAACTATGTCCATATATTCATTCTTTTTCATTTCATAGATGATTTCAATCTTTTGTTCAGATTCTGGATTCTGGATTCCGGATTCTAAATTTTTATTCTGCAACTTGCAACTCGCAACTTTTTTTTGTATTTTATTAATCCTGTGCTCTGCCTCATCATATTTCTCTAACCAGTCCATTCGATCACTTGTCCCTTTTGCATTTAAGGAATCTTTTACCCCCGGGCAGACTATAATCCAGCATTTTTTATATAGATGGTCAATAGCAATCAATTTATCTATCATCAAAAAATGTGCATCAGG
>Ga0154888_1158_pt4 | contig 19233 bp, 18 predicted proteins | sample Rifle2008BG19ft_FD_105860 | JGI IMG/M metagenome (GOLD analysis project Ga0154888, IMG submission 105860) | Thermodesulfovibrio sp. RBG_19FT_COMBO_42_12
CCCCCGGGTTGCCACTGCAGGCGCCATCCGCAAAAATCTCCACAAATGGTTTCTCGATCTTCTTCAACTCTGATACAGTAAGGACGAATATACTATATTACACATTTTGATATTAATTTGTAATCTGAATTCCTAAATGCCTTCCGCTAATTGATCCTAATCATGTAGCTTAGAAGCATGCATTTGGAATATAATTAATTGTCTCTAATACTGTGATACAATAGAATCTGATGGAGATTTCTATCATAATACCTACACTGAACGCCAGCGTATACATAGAAAAACTTCTTTCTTTGCTCCGGGCACAGGATACTAAACCATTAGAAATAATAATAATAGATTCCTCATCAAGAGATAATACTATAGATATTACTAAAAGATTTGGCGCAAAGACAATAATAATTCCGGGACACACTTTTAATCACGGAAAAACAAGAAATTTGGCTGCTCTTGAAGCAAGGGGTGATATCCTCGTTTTTATGACACAGGATGCCTTACCTCAGGACAATAATCTGCTGAGCAAGTTAACCGCACCACTACAGGTATCAGAGATTGCAGCAACATTCGGGAGACACATCCCGAGATATGACGCACCACCATCGGAGGTATTTACAAGGCAGTTTAGCTATCCTGATACAGCGTCAATCAAAGGCATAGATGACATAAAACACTATGGTATAAAAACATTTCGATTCAGCAATGTTTGTTCAGCTATCAAAAAAGAGCTTTTCATAAAGGCCGGAATGTTCCCTGAAGGCATCAGGGCAAATGAAGATATGCTTATAGCGGCAAAACTAATCTTAAATGGCTATAAAGTAGCCTATGTCCCTCAGGCAATGGTTATCCATTCCCATAATTATTCGCTATCTCAACAGTTCAGGCGTTACTATAATATTGGCTCATCTCTCAAAGATAATAGCTGGATTCTGAAATATGTTCGGGCAGAAGGAGAAGGAATGAGGTTTATAAAAGGACAGGTAAGTTTTATTCTCAAATGTCGTAAATACCTCTGGATACCATACGTTCTACTGGAGTCAACAACAAAATATGCAGGATACAGGATCGGATTAATTGCCGGATAATTGAGGTAATAAGTTGACAAAAAAGATATCTCAGGTCTTCGGTCTCATCAGCATTGATCTCCTTGCTTTTTATATCTCCCTCTTTATAGCATGGGCAATAAGAGCTAAAATCGTAGATACTTTCTTCCATGATCTTCCCCCTTTCTCTTATATACACTTTATATCTTTTTTGTGGATACCTGCTATATTCATACTTTTCATTTTTTATGGAGGCATTTATGAAAAAAATCTTCCTTTCTGGGATGAAACAAAAAGTTTGGTAAAATCTATTTCACTTGCGAGCATCACATTGTTGGCTATTGTAACGTTAGGGAAGCTGGGTGATAAGGTATCAAGGTTTGTGCTACTGGGTACATGGTTAACATCCGTATTCATATTCCCTATATTCAGACTCTGGGGTAAAAAAATTCTTTATAATTTAGGGATCTGGAAAGAAAGGGTACTGATAATCGGGGCAGGAAATGCAGGAAGACTGGTAATGGAGGGCCTCCATAGAGAAAAGCATATGGGATATGATGTTATCGGATTCCTGGATGATGACGAACAAAAAAAAGATGATACCATTAACGGGAAAAAGGTACTTGGCAAGGTAACAGACTTTCGTGGGTTTATAAAAAAGATGGGCATTAAAATAGTTATTATTGCAATGCCTTCGCTTCCTTCTGAAAGGCTTTCTGTACTGACAGCTGATGTTCAGAATCATGCTGCTAACACTATGGTTATACCTGATCTTAAAGGTATTGCACTAATAAATACCGACCTGCTACATCTTTTTCGCGAGGAATTATTTCTGATGAACATAAGAAATAACCTGAAGTCCGTAACAAACAGGTTTATAAAAATGCTCTTTGATATTACGGTTAGTGTAATTTCAATGCCACTGCTTCTGCCTGTTATCGGAATCATCGGGATAATAATAAAGTCAGAGACGCCCGGACCGGCCATCTATGCCCATGACAGAATTGGCAAGAATGGAAAAATCTTCAGGTGCTATAAATTCAGAACGATGTACAGAGATGCTGAAGAGAGACTGAAGGAGATATTAGATTCAGATGAAGAAATCCGCAATGAGTGGTTGGAAAACTGGAAACTAAAGGACGATCCAAGGATAACAAAGGTGGGCCGATTTCTCAGAAAAACTTCACTGGATGAGCTTCCACAAATATTCAATGTCATCAAGGGAGAGATGAGCCTTGTAGGTCCAAGACCATATCTACTAAGGGAGAAGGCTGATATTGGTGAAAATCTTCACGTAATCTGTGGTGCAAAACCAGGAATAACAGGTCTGTGGCAAGTCTCTGGAAGAAGCGATACAGGTTACAGATACAGGGTAAAACTTGATTCATGGTATATCATGAACTGGTCTTTGTGGCTTGACATAGCCATAATCTTTAAGACAATAAGGGTAGTTATAAAGACAGAGGGCGCATACTGAGTATAAAGGCAGGATATAATATCTTCGCTCATTCTCGCCCCGATAAGATCGGGACTCCGAGGGTCGCATCGACAAACCGCTCAGATATTATATCCTGCCATAAATGAATTTGGAGAGGTTAACGAATTTATTTGGTTATTGGAATTTAGTCTACAGCGTTATATATAATATATTTGCTGTATATCTTAAAGGGGTTTGATTTGAATATAGACATACAATATTTAAAAACAGAGGATCTGCCAAAGGTTCCGTTTGTCCTTAATGATATATCATCCCGTTTTATCCGTGAAAATAAGATTATCCCGTTAGAGCTTAAAAACAACATCTTGAAGGTTGTGATGGTAAACCCTGAGGATACAGCGACTATTGATGCACTCAAGGTAGCAACATCAGCCGATGTCACGGTATATACCGGTGATAACAAAGTGCTGGAGGAATATATATCCAGATTCTATGGTCAGGAATCACAGAATATAAACAGGATCATCGAGGATATAGGTGAAAAGGGCTTTGAATTCATTAAAGAGGAGGAAGAGGATATAGGCCACCTTAAAGATCTTGCCTCAGAGGCCCCTATAATAAAGCTTGTTAATCTGTTCATAACAAGGGCTGTTGAAAGTCGGGCAAGCGATATTCACATAGAACCATTCGAGGATGAATTGAAGGTCAGATACCGTATAGATGGTGTATTACATGATATAGAATCTACACCCAAGAGACTTCAGGCCGCAATTGTGTCCAGGATAAAAATCATGGCAAAGCTTAATATAGCCGAAAGAAGATTACCGCAGGATGGTCGTATAAGGCTTAAAGTTGGTGAAAGTGAAATAGACATGAGGATATCCACAATCCCTGTGCTTTATGGCGAAAGCGTTGTGATGAGAATCCTCCTTAAAGAAGGTATAGTGATAGACCTTGACCAGATGGGATTTCCATCGCAAACTCTTAATGCCTTAAACCAACTTATTAAGAAACCAAACGGCATTATACTTGTTACAGGTCCTACCGGAAGCGGAAAGACTACAACACTATACGGCGCACTGGACAAAATAAATTCCCCTGACAAAAAAATAATCACGGTTGAAGACCCTGTGGAGTATCAGCTTAAAGGGGTAAACCAGATACAGGTAAAACCACAGATAGGCTTGAACTTTGCAAATACCCTGAGGCATATTGTCAGACAGGACCCTGATATTATCTTGATAGGCGAGATTAGAGACCTTGAAACAGCAGAGATAGCCATACAATCGGCCCTTACAGGACACCTTGTATTCTCGACATTACATACCAACGATGCCCCCAGTGCAATAACAAGAATCATTGATATGGGAGTTGAGAATTTCCTCTTGTCTTCCACCATCAGAGGAATCCTTGCTCAGAGGCTTGTAAGGGTCATCTGTCCTTTATGCAAAGAAATAGACCCATCCATAGTCGTTGATAAGGAAGAACTAAAGCTCCTTGGCATGAGGAGTGATATATCCCTTTACAGAGGGAAGGGATGTGAAAAATGTGCATTTACAGGATACTATGGCAGGACAGGGATATACGAATTGCTCCTTATTAATGACGATATACGCAGATTAATATTAAAAAATGCCGATTCAAACCAGATAAGGGAAGTGGCAAAACAGCTTGGCATGAGGACCCTGCTTGAGGATGGCGCTGATAAAATAAAGGCAGGTATAACTAACTTTAGTGAAGTATTCAGGGTAATACAGGAAGCATAGGTGGCTATCTTTTCCTACAGGGCAACCACGATGCAAGGCGCAATTGTGGAAGGTACTATCGAGGCAGCAGATGAAAAGTCAGCCATCGAAAGACTGAGAAATTCAGGCGTTATCCCTTTAAAGGTTGCTGCGCCGCAAGAAGGCATAAGAAAAAAATTCACATTAAGGTCATCAAAGGGTGATCTCCTGACATTCACTACAGAGCTATCAGTACTTTTAAGTGCAGGGTTACCCTTGGATAGAAGCCTCAACATTCTCTCTGAGATATCTGAGAACAAGGAGATGAAGAACGTAATTCAATCCGTTCTTAAATCCATCAGGGAAGGCACCTCTTTTTCTGAGGCACTGCAAAAACATTCAAGGATATTCCCAAAACTCTATGTAAATATGATACGGGCAGGTGAAGCAGGTGGAGTACTTGATGTTGTGCTTGAGAAATTGAACGAATTTCTTGAATCTACAAAGGCATTAAAGGATCATATCGTCTCAGTTATGGTATACCCGATTATTCTAACTGTAACCGGCGGGATTTCAATTATTATTCTTCTTACATTTGTGTTACCGAAATTTTCTACAATATTTGCTGAATTGGGAGGCTCGATACCCTTACCTACACAAATTCTACTTACATTCAGTAACACCATGAAGTCATACTGGTGGATTGTTTTATCAGTAATAATAGCAGGATGGGTTATCTTCAGGAACTACGTCAAATCTGATATAGGCAGATACAAATGGGATGCCTTCAAACTGAAGGTGATGGGAGATGTTATAAAAAAGCTTGAGACTGCAAGATTCTGTAGAACCCTCGGTACACTTCTTAAAAGCGGTGTGCCTCTCCTTCAGGCATTAAACAATGCAAAGGATGTTATAAGTAATCAGGTAATAGCATCTGCCATTGATGCTGTACCAGAAGGAGCAAAAGAAGGTAAAAGCATTGCCGTTTCATTATCAAATGCCAATGTCTTTCCACCCCTTGCCCTGTCCATGATCAAGGTTGGAGAAGAGACAGGTCAGCTGGATAATATGCTGATAAAGGTCGCATCTACATACGAGAAAAGCTTGAATGTGGCCATAAAAAGATTTGTAAGCCTACTCGAACCTGCCATGATTCTGGGTATGGGTCTGGTTATAGGATTTATAGTCATTTCGATGCTTATGGCCATATTCAGCATAACAGAACTTCCGTTTTAATGTAATGTCCTGTCTTATAAATAACTTTACTGTTACTGTCATTCCGAGCGAAGCGAGGAATCTCGTCTTGAGATTGCTTCGGGATGCTGTCCCTCGCAATGACATTGTAAAGAGGTGTTACAAACACTATACCAAAACACCGAGAATGAAGAAAAATAATGGGTTCACTCTTCTCGAATTAATAATTGTCCTCTTCCTTATTACTCTCATTCTTGGTCTCTCGACAATATTTTTTGCTAACATTCTTCCTTCAAACAGGCTCAATGCAACAGTCAGAGATATATCAGCAACCATCAGACAAGCCCGAACGCTCACCCGGACCCATGGCGAAAGACAGGCTGTCACGATAGACCTTGACTCAAAAAAATATGGCATAGAGGGTCGTGGTGTTAAAGATATCCCATCTGATATTTATATCAAGGTAATAGATCCATTGTCGGGAGAAATCTATAGTGGGAAATACCAGATTGTTTTACATGCAACCGGTAGTATTGAGGGAGGAACAATTGTACTGTGGAACAACAAGAAGACAGTGAGTATCCAGATGGATCCGGTAGTCGGATCGGTGGTAATAAAATGAAGGATAGTAGAGGTTTCACCCTTCTTGAGGTCCTTGTAGCTACAGCAATATTAGGTATCGCCGTAACAGTTGTGCTACAGCTCTTCTCTGCCAATCTCAAGGCTATATCTGCATCGGGGGATTATGTATCTGCTGCCACAAAGGCAGGGGCAAAGATGAGGGAGATACTATCTGATGACGAATTCTCAGAGAAAACATTTAGTGAGGTAACAGATGACGGCTACAGGATGGATATCTCTATAACCGATACCTTAAAAGAGAGGACAGAGAATCTTCAGGTAAGGCTTTTAGAAATAAACTTAATAATCCACTGGGTGAGGGGAACAAAAGAGAGGGCACTGACCCTGAGGACAATGAAGGTGGTAAATAAAGAGATATAATGATGACCTTTTATAAAAGACATCTTGTCATTGCAAGCCAAAGGCGAAACAATCTCAGGGCTGTGCATGATAACCACGAATTACTGACGAAATCTTATGGTTTCACTCTCCTTGAGTTGATTATTTCCATTGGGATAGTCGGGATTATTATTCTAATCACCGCCGGCGCTATGAGACTTGGAGCCCGCTCTATAGCCTCAGGAGAAAAAAAGATAGAGTCACTTGAAAGAATCAGGACGTCGTTGAATATAATAGATTCCCAGATTCAGTCCGAAATCCCGCTAACCTATTATGATGAAGATGGTGTCAGGAAGTACTATTTTAAAGGCGAGAGAGAATTTATGCAGTTTTCAACAAACTATTCCATCTGGGGTGGAGAGAAGGGGTACGTAATAGTCACATATAAAGTCGAATCCGGAGATTACGGCAAACAGGCATTATACGCATCTGAAAATATTGTCGGGATAGAGGAAGAAAGAGAGACAAAACTCTTAGATACCTTTGATGGGATATATTTCGAGTATTTCTATAAAGACCCTACAGAGGAGGAAGGGGAGTGGGTAGAGCAATGGACAGATGATGTCAATACCCCTGAAAAGGTAAGACTTCATCTCGTTGAAGGGACAAGAGACCTTACCATGATTATTCCGTTCAGGACGAGAGGGTCTCTGATACAGACTACTTCTGGTTCAACCGGGTTCTGAGCATCCCGTGGGACAAGAATGAAAAAAATGTATTACATTGCGACAAAAAGGACAATAAATGTTAGTAATCCCCCTACATCCCTGCCCGACGGATGGCAGGCGGGCCCCTTTAGGAAAGGGGGACTTTTTAACTCCCCCCCTTTAGAAAAGGGGGAATGGGGGGATTTGGTAGCATCTCAGGAAGGTATTGCCCTTCTCATGGTACTGTGGGTGTTAACACTCCTGATGGTTATTGTTCTTTCATTTTCCTTTATGACAAGGACAGAAACATATTCAACGCTATCTTTTAAAGAGGGATTAGAAGAAAAATTCTTAGCCGAGGCCGGCATAGAGAGAGGAATAATGGAGCTTTTCTATAGAAACGTATATAAAAACCAGACCCTTGTGATGGAGGGGACTGAGGCATGGAGAACAGACGGCACAATCTATAGTGCCCAGATTGGAGATGGATATTACACTATCGCGATTACAGATGAGTCCGGTAAGGTAGACATAAATACAGTATCTGATGTAGTATTGAAAAATCTCTTGATAAACTGGGGGATTCAGGAGGAAGATGTTGATATAATTGCGGATTCCATAATGGACTGGAAGGATCCTGATGACCTTCACAGGCTTCATGGGGCTGAGAGTGATTATTATATGTCTCTGCCAAATCCGTATAAGGCAAAGGATGCTAATTTTGACTCATTGGAAGAACTTCTGTTGGTTAAAGGATTGACGTCTGAGATTCTTTATGGAAACAATGAGAAAAGAGGCATCATTAATTTTCTTACGATCAATTCGGGGACGAACAGAATTAATATAAATGCAGCGCCAAAAGAGGTTTTAATAGCTATTCCGGGTATGACACCCGAGTTTGCTGATATGATAATAGATTATAGAAAGACTAAGGATATAGTAAACTTGCAGGAAATCGGGATTATCGGGGAAAATTACAACCTCATGGCGCCATATATCAGTACAGCAGGATCCAACACATTCACTATCGAGGCTGCTGGTTATACGGGCCGTGAAAAAGGAGGGTATGCTATCAGGGCAACGGTCACCATCACCGGTAACAGTTCATACAAGTATGTCTATTATAAGAGCCCGATAAGCATCAACCAACAGCAGTGAATGTAGCTATTAGGAAATTTGCATACCTTACATCAACCTTGGTAACAAAACTGAACGACACCCTATGGAAACCTCTATGGAAGATTCTTACCTTCAGCCCAACAGATGATGCAATCTCACCTAAAAAGGCCCTGTTAGCTTCCATAGAAAAAGGCCGCGTGTCTGTAGCGTATGGATCGAGATTCTTATCACGGATTAAAATTAAAGGGCTCAGAGAATATTCCTTCGAAGAAGGCAGATACCCGCAGCCGGAGAGTCTCGCTTCCTCCTTATCTTTAGCTATCAACGACTTTAGAGCTTCAAGGTTAGAGGTGAGTCTGAGCATTCCAAAGGCATGGGCTATTATTAAGACGGCAGAGTTTCCGTTAACTGTTAAGGAAAATCTCTCAGACGTCGTATCATACGAGCTGGACAGGTTAACACCCTTCAGCCCTGAAAATGCACTCTATGACTTCAAGATTCTGAGGGAAACTTCTGAAAAACTTAACATTTTGGTCATGGTAGCAAAAGCAGATCTGGTTAAACCATACATTGATGCACTCAGAGAGAAAGACATTATTGTCAAGACGGTTACAGTAAATCTCTCGGATATAGGCACCTTATGTCGTTATATAGATAACGTAGCAGATTTTATTCTCATCGGGATGAACGAGAATGGATATGAAGGCGCCTTATTTCTTGACGGCTCGATAACTGACGCCTTTGCAGGCAGTTACCCACCTGTTTCCCCTTTAGCAAGGAGGGATACAGAGGGGGCAAGGAGGAGCGAAGGGGGAGACGAGAAATCAAAGGTAGATACTATTGCGACAGAAATCGCTCCACTTGTAGCTACTGCTAAAAATCAGGGCAAGCAACCCAAGATCATTGCTGTTCCAACGGAAAAGATTTACTCTCTGATAGAACAGTTTAAACAAAAGATAAATCTATCCGTCAGGATACTAAATGAGACTGATTTGAAGTTCACACCTTCAGGGCCACAAGTAGCAGCCCCTTTTGCCGCCATTGGAGGGGTCTTGGAATCATTATGGCCAAGGGCACATGGGCTGAATCTGCTTAAAAAAGGGTATCGCAGCATACCCAAATATCCCAAGGCATTAACGTTAGTCCTTATACTCTCAATCATAGTCATGTGGGTTTTCTATTTAATTGCACCTCTTAAAGTAGAGGAGAAAAGGCTCAATGAGATTGACCGTCAGATTAAGACAAGAAAAGAAGACGTCAGGAAGGTCGAGACACTGAAAAAAGAGATAGAAGCGCTAAATAATGAGATTTCCACAATAAATAATTTCAAGGAAAACAGGCCGATGGCGCTGAACATAATCAGGGAACTCACAACCATTCTTCCTAAAAACACTTGGCTGACGAGAGTCAGGATCACAGGGTCAACAGTTGATATTGAAGGTTATGCAGGCTCAGCCACAGGGCTTCTGCCAAAGCTTGAGGCATCAAATTATTTTAAAAAGGCTGAGTTTGCCTCCCCTACCTTCAGGGATGCAAGGATGAATGCTGACAGATTTAATATAAAAATGGAGATAGAGGGTATTAAGAATGTTGAGGGGAAAAAATCAGAAAAAGGATTATCGAATGAAAAGGAATAAGACATTGATAATCACTGTGCCTTTAATGGTCATACTGCTCGGACTCTTTATGTATAATTATGTTTATTTAAGGGTTCGGACTGATATAGCCTCGCTTAAGGAGGAACAGTCTATCAAAACAAAAACGCTCGAAAAGTACATCAACCTCATATCAGAAAAACCTCAACTTGAGAAAAAAATCGCCTCATTAAAAGAGTCAAGAAAGGCTGACGAATCAAAACTCATTGAGGGTCAGACTCCCTCCCTTGCAGCAGCTTCACTTCAGGATATGGTCAAAGAGATCATAACAGGCAGAGGTGGAACAATATCAAGTGAACGGGTAGGGAAACCCGAGGACCTTGGCAAATTCAAGATCATAAGTGTGAGTATAGATACCGGCTTGCCTGATTCGAGGGCATTGAGTGAGATTCTTTATTCAATAGAGACACGGACTCCGTATCTTACTATTAAAGAACTTGATACACGGGTTAGAAACTATAGAGACCCGAGGGAGCTTATGATAAAATTGGATGTAGCCGCTATAACAGCCGGAAAATAATATGCACGGATTGAAATACATCTTTAGAAACATTAATCTGCTGAACATAATGTTAATAGCAGCAATCATCATACTGGCTAACTATACCATCTTACCTATGTTTAACATGAGTTTTACATACACACTACCTGCTGGAAAAAAGATTATAAGCGATAAAGATGAAAAACCTGATGAGGCTCATATTCCATCCCCTTCAGACTACATGATAATAGCAGAGGAAAATCTGTTTCACCCTGAAAGGAAGATTCCGGTTGAGAAAAAAGCAGAACAAGCTTTACCAAAACCGGAGTTTGTCCTATACGGAACTTTAATAACAGACGACTTAAGACTGGCATATCTCGAAGACCTGAAGGCGCCTTACAGCTCACCGGGAAGGGGAAGAAGGCAGACAGTTCTGAAAATAGGAGGTACCTTAAGCGGTTTTACGGTTAAAGAGATAGGTACGGATCAGATAGTTATGGTAAAAGGAGAGGAAAGTCTTGTTGTAAATGTTATAGACCCTAATATTAAAAAAAGCAGAGCCATTCAACCTGCTGCTCAGGTACAAAAACCCATGCCTGCTCCCTCAGTACCATCCCCTAAACTTCCCCAGGAAGCGCCGGAGATGCAACGCAGAAAAAGTCTAATACAAAAACAGTAAAATTAAATTTTTCCTGCAGTTGCAATAATAAGAAATGGCACTGGTGCGGCAAAATATTGGGGCCACATCGGGTAACCATAAAAGCTGCAATCACCATTGCAATCTGACATGGCAGAAAAAATCAGTGGTATCTTTCGCCACCCCAGATACCCATAACTGCCTATTGCCAAAACGCATGAGAGCCAATATCATATCCATCCTACCCGTTATTACTGAGACTTTTTCATAACGTTTTGAAGTAAATATCCCTTAATCCCTTCAGCAGCTATCATATGTCCCCTTGCATCCCAATGTCCAGATGTTTTGAATACGACTCCCTTTTTTCTATTGGCAGCAAAATATGGACGTAGCGAGACGCAATAAACGCTTCGTCTATTGCAGTAGTTAAAAAAATATTCTTCTTTCGCAGTGGCTTTTTCATCTGCGTTTTCCATCTCGAGATTATATGGCAAATAGGTAAAAACAGGCACAGCATGAACACTCTTAATCGTTTTAACCATTTCATCAAGAATAGCTGCGGTTATTACTTCCATTCTTTTTTGTTCGACTCCAAAGTGCAGCATTAACTTATGATACAGTATGGTTAACAAATCATAGAATTTTGGCCGGTAAGACTCCTTTTTAAGAAACGATTCCGGCAAAGGCACCGGAACATTTGTCAGTTTCAATTCGCCATTCACTAATTCAAATTTTGGCTTTGAATAATCTCTGAATTCCATCAGATTTCTTTTCATGTCACCATATACAAACCCTAAAATGACTATATCCGGATGATATCTCACACCTTCCTCTTTCAGATATATCAACATCTGATCGTGACCATAACCGTGAATACCCAAATTTATGACCTCAGTACCGGGTAACATGTGCTGCAAGTAAGAAGGGAAGGTCTCGTTATCACTCACTTCCTCTCCAAAGGCAAAGGAGTCGCCAAGCACCAAGATTCTTAGCCTATCCGGTGGCTTATTATAGCCGTATTCTTCTACACCCCTAATCCCTTTGGAATTGGAATTGAGAATTTTCCATCCGTGCATGACCATATTTCTTATATTTGGTTTTAATGCCCATCCTTTTGCAGGATCATAAGCATCAAAGACATACTTATCTCCTGTGTGGCCTCGGTGTCTCCTTATCCACCCGAGTCGCCTCGATGCATCATCTTCTCCTATGATTTTCTTAAAAAGAAAATCTACCGATAACCCTAATCTCGTTACTATTTCGAAAAATATAAGTGCACCTGCACAGTAAACAAGAATTATCAACAGTTTACTTGTGATAAGTTTCTTCACTATAACGATGTACCCTCTGAGCTTTCTTCATAACCTAAGAAAAATATCTATCATAACTTTTCAAAATTTTCGGGTATAAGTGATATCTCCCGTCCTTCAGAGAATTTCAACAAATCCATCGCTTTTCCAGAACAGCCGTAAAAAGTTTAAGCGGTAAGGTATCAGTTTTCTGCATACTACCACCCAACAGTAAAAAGGCTTCTGCATATCTGATATTCTTCGGTAGGGTAGCGGTCCTGAATCTATTCAGCCCCTCTATCTTTGTGATATAGTCATTGTAGTATACTTCGGTGAAGTAGCTATCTATTGCCCTTTTCTTCTGTTCGATTTCTCCGGTTATATCAACTAAAACATTTGGATACAGGGCCATCAAAACCTCATAGAAAGCAATATCAATTCCAAGCTTTTCTTTCAGGTCCCATACTATTTTAAAAGCTGCCTTGTGGTCGGTATGGGCCTCTAACGGTGAGGTTACATAAATGAGGGAAGGAGAAAATATCTCAATAGCGTGTAACAATCTTTTCTTTATCTCCTTTTCAGCCAAATAAAGCTCCCTGTCCTTATAGCTCCAAAATTCATAATCTTTAACTTCCAGATTTTCCATTGCCTTCTCTGCAGATTGTTTTCGCATTTTTACGTAGTTACCACCGAATTCTTCCGCAAAATCTCCCTTCTCACCATTTGTCAGGAAAATAACCTTCACCCTGCTACTACCTTTGATGTGCCTCAAGATTGAGCCTCCACATCCCAGGGACTCATCGTCAGGATGAGGAGCAATGATCAGGGCATCCCTGGAAGAGAGGTCTGAGACTGAATAAGGGTAAATGTCTGATTCCTTAAGCATGGTATAATTGTAGCATATCTCCGCACATACTAATAAGTTTATAAGTATGACGATATTGTTTGGGAAATCCCTCCTACCCTCCCTTTACCAAAGGGAGGCAATATCCCTTCTTTGGCAAAGAGGTGGGAGGGGAAATTTTATGATATATGTGGCCTTACTTTTGAACTCCTTAGTAAGAGGGTTATGGAGAATTTTGCTCATTACATAATTAGGGATTACAAAACAGACGATGAGAAAGGGATAACAACTCTTTTCGGCGATGTTTTTGGAAAAGAAATGGGCATAGAACACTGGAGGTGGAAATATCTTATTCCGGGAAAAGGCAGGATTTATTCAAAGATAGCGGAAGATGTATCAGGAAAGATTATCGGCCATGCGGGTGCGATCCCTCTCCGGGGGATTTTCAGAGGGAAGCCGATACAGTTTTTCCAGATAGCCGACGTTATGGTTCATGCCAAGGCACGGGGTTTTTGGGGAAGAAAGAATGCATTTAATAACCTGATGAAGTGTTTGTTTGAGGATCTGAAAAAAGAGTTCGACGACATCTTTTGCTACGGATTCCCTGGCATACGGCCATATATCCTTGGTGAGAGGGTAAAGGTCTACGAAAGGATCGAACAGGCTGTAGTTAACGCTAAAAGGTTAAGTCGTTCCCTGCTTAATCCTTACAGGGTACAAATGATCGTCTTTGATGATGACAGATTGGACGATCTATGGGCAGGGCTTTCAACAGATTACCCCCTGTCTCTCATAAGAGATAAAAGTTACCTGAATTGGAGATATACAACGAACCCCTTCTTCTCTTACCAGCTTCATGGATTTTTTCTTTTAGGAAAACTTAGTGGATGGGCAGTTATAAGAGATTCGGGAGATGAAGTTTTTGTTGTTGACCTTCTTACAGAAAGAAAAAGATGCAGGAGTGTCCTGAACGCCCTGCAGAATTATCTTATCTCCAAGCGAAAAAAGACTATTCGCATTTGGCTACCCGAAAGCTGGAGGAAGAATCTCAACGGCTATAGTACAGGTGAAACCGAAGTGGTTGTTACCAACATGATATGGGAACTGCCTTTTACAACATCTATTGTTAAGAAAAATTTATACTACACCATGGGTGATGTGGATATCTTCTAATGAATTTCCCACCTGTTTTCAAAATAGCATACCCCTAATTCTAAGGAGTCTTTCTCCACCTCAAAGGGTGGGATTAATCTCTCATGATAAACCATAAGACCTTTATCATCAAACACCCGCGCATGGGCATAATATACTCCTCCCATTATTGGCACACGGGGATAGGTAATCGAGATCTCCTTTTTCTTTCCATATATTGGTCCTTTGCCGGAGAGATGTGTTCCTGTAACATATACTCCCTTGCCGGTATCCATCTTAATTGAGAGCGTGACATTATAGGGCATATCATCGCTTATACATTCTACCAACATGCGAAATATCAGATCGTCACCCCTTCTCAGAGGAAGTCCGTTCTTTATTTCCAATTCTCTTATAACAGCAGGACGATCACTGCTAAGGGAAATTTTTTCATCGCGTTCATGCTCTCCCCGGTCTTTTTCAAGCTGATAAAATTCATAGGAAGGCACTACCCTTTGGGTTTCTCCGCACATTTCGATCTTTCCATTCTTCAGCCATACAACCCTGTCACAAAGGATGCCCACCTGATATGTGCTGTGGGAACAGAAAAGTATTGTCATTCCTCTATTTTTATAATCAGTTATACGGTCTATGCATTTTTTCTGAAAATGTATATCACCAACGGCGAGCACCTCGTCTATGATCAGGATATCAGGCTCAAGGGATGAAATTAACGAAAAGGCAAGCCTCATCTGCATGCCCGTGGAATATGTTTTAATTGGTCTGTCAATAAAATCACCAAGTTCTGAAAACTCTACAACCCCATCAAACTTGGATTGTATAAACCCCCTCGAAAATCCCAGGATATCCCCATAAAAAAAGATGTTTTCTCTTCCGGTAAAATCCGGATGGAAACCAACTCCCAGCTCTAAAAGAGCAAGAATCCTACCGTCAATCTTTATCTCTCCATATGTAGGGGAAAGGGTTCCGGCAATAAGCTGAAGAAGTGTGCTCTTGCCTGCCCCATTTTCACCTATAATTCCGAATGTCTCACCTTTTTTTATTGAAAAACTTACATTATTTAATGCAACAAAATCGATATATCTTTTGCCTTTTAGGAAAAATTCCTTCAGCCTGTCAAGAGGATTCTTATAAAGCCTGTAGATCTTGGTTAAATCTTTTACACTAAGTACATCCTTTGCATCTGTTTCTGTAATAATACTCATGTTTTTAACCTTAAATGAGCAATAAATGTTTATATTCTATTTACTTACCATATTCAGGAACCGCCACCCCTTTAAAGACAGCAGGCTCACTCATAATCCCGTCTTTAGAAATATATATTATATCAACTTCATCAATTTTTTTAATCTTGTTGAACTTAAATATGTATTCCCTGGGAATGTTGTAGCAGCCTACATAAGAACCCATGTGCAGACACCTTAAATACGTTCCTTCCCTTGAATCAGATATGTCTATTCTCAAATGGTCTTTTTCAATAGTAAAGCTTACCTCAGGTGCAGGCAAATGGCTTTTTCTTTTTAGTTTTTCTACATTTTTCTTAATAAAATGTTTTGCTTCTGCACCTTTAATGACCTCCGTCGTACTCAAAGAAGCCGCATCCGGATTAAGGTCAAAATTGTCAGCCAATATAATTTTGTCAAAATCACTCGTCCCTAAATAAGGCAGAACAATAATATCGGAGATGGATTTAATAAAAGGGAGATCTGTCTTCAACATATTCTTGTAAATGTCTTCAAGGTTACTGAAGTAATATGAATAATTTCCGATTATCAGTATTTTTTCAGCCCCCTTTTCAATAAGTTCTACCGATGCCCTTTCATAGTTGTCAGATAAACGAATTATTCCTTCCTGAGCATCCATCGCCCTTGAGACAGAACCAAACAGAACCGGGATAAAGAGTATCAGGCATGCGAACGATGATAATTTTTTATATTTCAATGAGACTTTATACATGATAAAGGACATCGTAAAGGCAATAACCGCAACAAATGATAGGGCCTTATTTGCAAGGAGAAAACCGCCTTCCGGAAAAAAAATAAAAGGAGAAACAACAATTACTGATATTGCTGATAAAAAAATGAGCATCTTAAAATCTAAAAAGGCTACTATTATCAACAATACGAACGGCAGGAAAGAGAAACCAAAAAGGTTCTCTGATAAGACCATTGGCATTAGGGCAAGTTTATTCAGCAAAAAATAAAAAGACTTTTCTGCGGAGCCCGGATATCCACCTATGCTACCGAGCATATATATTCTCCAGAGGAGATAAACTGCTAAGACTAAAAAGTAAGGGATTGCCTTTTTTGCTCTCTCTTTTAAAGAACCGGAGGATACAAGAAAGACTACAGCAGGTATAAAGGCATAGGCTTCTTTAAAGAGAAAAGAAAAAAGCGTACATACAAGGGAAAGGAATAGAATGTGGTTCTTCTTATTCACTTCCCACCTTTTAAAAAGGTATAAGGCAGTAAGTACAAGGAAAAACCCCCATAAATAGTGTTTCCTCGTAATCCAGCCTATATCAAAAGAGACCGGAAGTGAGAATGCCAAAACGACAGCCCCTGTCCAGGAAAAGAAAGGAGAAAAATAAAGTCTCTGGAATTTGTAGAACATTAAACAACCCAAAAAGGCAACAACCAAATTATGAAGATGATAACCAGCGGGATTTAACTTAAACAATAACCAGTCCACTTTAAAAGATATTGGCAGTAAGGGTGTAAAAAAAAGCTGATTGGAGAAAAGATAGGTTCCCCTGTCAAAGAGAAGCCTTATGGTGTCAAAACTCGAACAAAAAATATTCGCCGTATCATCAACTATAAACCAGGTATCCAAAACCCGATAATTAATAATTACTAAAAAAATTAGAATAAAACTTAAATACAACAGCTCTGTTTTTGATTTTAAACTCGATATAATGCGGTTCATGTATTTGTATTTTGTATTATCTTATAGAAAAAGCTTTGATATGCATCAACCATTTTTTTTACGGAAAAATCCATAGCCCTCTCGAACCCTCTCTCAGCTATAAAATCCCTCAATTCTTTATTATCGGCAAGCATCGATAAAACATCAATTAGTGTCTTTTCATCATCCATAGGAACCAGAAACCCATTCTCGCCATGCCTTATAATATATATCGGACCATAGGGACAGTTAACCGCAACAACCGGCACTCCGCAGGCCATCGCTTCTATAATTGCATTTGCAAATCCTTCAAACAGACATGTATGAACAAATATATCCGACCTCCTGATAAATTTATAAGGATTGCTCTGATAGCCAACGAAGATGACATCTCCCCGGATATTGAGCTCGGAGGAAAGTTTTTCAAGGTAGTTTCTCTCTGAACCATCACCTATAACTAAAAGTTTGATCTTCTCCTTCCTCCGGAGTTCGGAAAATGCCTTTAACAAAACAGGAATGTTCTTCTCCCTCTCAAGTCTTCCTGACGTCGCTATATACTTAAATTCAGCCGGCATATCTAAATCCATCTCTTCTTCAGCCTTTATTTTTATATCGTTGATATCTATACTGTTCGGAATAATTTCCACTCTGTCAGGGATTGCATGATAATCACTTATGCATTCTTTTTTCATACCCGTAGATGAAACAACTATTCCATCGGCATACCTGCAGAAAAAGCTAAAAATCCACTTAAGATATACCTTTCTAAGAAATTTATGCTCGAAGTGCCTCAAATATTCGGTAGACGGGCCCCTGGGGCTTACAATTATCTTCACTTTCAGATTGTATAATTTTTTAGCAAAAACGAGTAAGGAAGACGGATAATGCATCATCCCGAAAGCAAGGTCGGGTTTTTCTTTTTTTAATAAAGAAGCCACTTTCAGCACATCACTCAAAAATCTTTTCAGACTGTTAAACCATACATCTAATCCTAAATCCTCTGTAGCAATAAATTTTTCTATTTCTATCTGCTGGAAATGTTGATAAATATTTCTGGATGTAGCAAGGTAAATCCTGAATCTATTTTTATCTATACTTTTTAAAAGATTCAGAGATGTTCTTTCAGCCCCTCCGAAAGTGAATGTGGGGAAAAGGAATAATAGCTTAATCCCGCTCTTTTTTCCGGTCATTTTTCCTAAAGCACGTCAGCAAATCCTCTTTTTAACTTCCTGAATATATAAACCCCTGAAATCACTGCCGCTATTGTTATAATATTTAAGTAAATCATCCCTCCGGTCCCCGGCAACCTGTCATAAAGTATAACATTGTGATAAGCCTCTGCTAAAGGAGTTGCAGGGTTTAAAAAAATAAAGAACCTGAATTTTTCAGGAACAGATGATAACGGATATAGGATCGGAGAAACGTAGAAGAGCACCTGAAAAGCAACTCCAATGACCTGAATAATATCACGGATATAAACTGATACGGCTGAAAAAATCAGGGACAGTCCGGATGCCAGAAGTATCTGAATGAACAGCAATGTAATAATAAAAAATATCTGAAGTATGGAAATACTTCCTTCCCACAGGAAAAAAACTATTAGAAAGACTATTATGCCAACTCCATGGTGTATTAATGAAGACACAACAGATGACAGGGGAAAAAGTTCGGCAGGAAATATAACTTTCTTTATAACATGCCTTTTGTCAACAATCGAAGAAGCTCCTCTTACTACGCCATCCTGGAGCGCAAACCATGGCAGAAGACCTGAAAGTAAAAAAGCCAGGAAAGGCACCTCACCAGTATCCGCTTGTATCCTGATCTTTAAAATCTGAGAAAAAACCATCCAGTAGAGAAGGATAAACAATAATGGTTGCAGAAATGTCCAGAAGATACCAATTGTTGAACCTGCATATCTTTCCTTGATATCCCTGAGCAAAAGCGGGGGAAGAAGTTTATAAAGTTTTTTTATCTGTTCAATCTTAATGATCATCTGATTTCTTTTACCAGCTAATCCCCTGATCTATAAAGATGATGAAGGTTAATAATGCGACAAAAAGGCTACTGCCCAAGCCTTTAAGCTTAGAAG
>Ga0154888_1188_pt2 | contig 19054 bp, 16 predicted proteins | sample Rifle2008BG19ft_FD_105860 | JGI IMG/M metagenome (GOLD analysis project Ga0154888, IMG submission 105860) | Thermodesulfovibrio sp. RBG_19FT_COMBO_42_12
TCCCGCAACTTATGAGAAAATCGTTCTATTTTAAATATGAGGAAGGCCTCAGAGAGGTACTCAACATAGTTTTCCACAGTATGCACGCTCCGGAACCCAAGGAGATCCTTCAGCTTATTATATGAGAATAGCGCTGAATGATTTGTTATCATAAAGACTGCAAGGTCATAAAGCTTCTTTGCATATCTTATGTTGTATCGCTTCACGATTGTCCTTAAACAGGATGCTTTCAAAGAGCGTAGATATGTAACTCCCATACTCAAGACCGTTTACTACGACCTCAGGGTAACCACCGGAAGTCAGGTAATCACTTAAATGCCTTAAGAGAAGCCCCTGTCTCTCCTTCAACTCAAGGGCTTCGTCAACTATGAACCCCTTTGCCTGTAAGAACTCCGCGAAGGAGAAGGGGAGTATCTGGAATTGGAAGAACCTTCCTGTCAGATGGGTGGCGAGTTCTTTACTGAGGAGCCGTGAGTTTGATCCTGTGATTACGATGTTGAATCCGTTGCGGTTGAGTCTGTTTACAAACAGCTCCCAGTTTCGAAGATTCTGTACCTCGTCAAAGAGGATATACTTTGTGTCTCCATTACCTGCCGTATTGCCTTTATGATATCATCGTAATCAGAGACCTCGGTCAATCTCTCATTATCAAAGTTCAGATATGCAAAATCAAATCCCCTGAGGATCTCCAATGCAAAGACTGACTTTCCTGCCCTTCTCGGGCCAATAATGACCTTTATAAGGGTGTTCTTTATACTCTCCCGCGCAACATCAACTCCGTTTCTTGATATATACTCACCCCTAAGAAGATTATCCCGTTCAATTTTATGACTTAATACTATACTTTTCATATATCAACTGCACACTTTGTCGTTATTATGTGCAGTACAATATCATATTTGCATATTAAAGTCAGATCTTCTGGCATAGATATTTCATGTAGCAATTCGAACACTTGATTGTCGGGAGATTATAGGTTATAATTACCATGTAATATTAACTTAATATCTCGCAGTATAAAATGACATTTAAAAGGCTTATCGAGCTTCCTGTTGGAAAACATAGTTTTTTCTTATTTGGTCCCCGGCAGACAGGGAAAACGACTTTGATTAATGGAATTCTGTCTGCCGGAATCCCATTTTTCTCTGTTAACCTCCTTCAAACTGAATCTTTTATCAAATACAGCAGAGATCCTGCCCTCTTTCATAAAGAAATAGAATATTGGCAAAAGAAACATTCCACGGCGGTCGTATTTGTTGACGAAATTCAAAAACTCCCCGTTCTTCTGGATCAGATTCATTCAATGATTGAAGCACATAAAGGAAGGTTGACGTTCATAATGACAGGTTCAAGTGCAAGAAAACTGAAACGGGCCGAGGTGAACCTCCTTGGTGGCCGTGCATGGTCATTCAAACTTTTTCCACTGACGTTTACGGAAATTGGAGCTATATTTCACCTTGAGGACGTACTGAGATATGGTGCTCTTCCTGTTATCTTCACAATGGAGGGACAGGATAAGGTGAGGACACTAAAGGCGTATACGGATACATATCTTAAGGAGGAAATACTTGCTGAATCAATTGTCAGGAATATCCCTGCCTTCAGCCGCTTTCTTGAGCTGGCTGCCGATCAAAGCGGAATGTCCGTTAACTACAATAACTTTGCGAGGGAAACAGGAGTTGCTTCAAAGACCATAAAGGAATACTATCAGGTGCTTGAAGATACTCTTATAGCATTTGCCCTCCAGCCCTATCTGAAAAGTGCACGCAAGCGATTGGTTTCCCACTCTGTTTATTACTTGTTTGACTTAGGGGTATTAAATGCACTTTGCCGGCGCCTCGGTTCTGAGCCTGTTAAAGGTACTGACCTATACGGGCGGCTTTTTGAGCACTTCATTATTCTTGAGATTTACCGCATGAACCGCTACTCGGAAAAAGACTGGCCTATGTATTATTGGCGCACAAGCCAGGGGGCTGAGGTTGATCTTGTACTTGAAACTGAGCAGGGTCTCCTTGCAGTTGAGATTAAAAGCAGGGGACAGATTCGCCCTTCAGACCTTCGCGGCCTTTTCAATTTTATAGGAGAGTACAAGGGGTCAAAAGGGATTTGTGTCACGACCGCTGACCGACCGTATGAAGTCAACGGCATAGAATGTCTACCATGGCAGGAGTTTCTGAAAAAATTCTTTTCATAATGTGATCTCCTCATAAAGGTGTTTTTTTATTTTGCAAGGTAATTTTAAGGATATAAGATATGTTACAACGGCAAGGGGATTGCTAAGATTAACTAAATAAGTTAATATACGTATCATTTAATCCTTCTAAGGTTTGGTATAGTTATTGCGTAATAAAATTATATAGTATTCCCGCCGCTAATGATCTGCGGCTTTTTAAATGAGATGGGCGTTCATCTTTTGAACACCGCTAATAAACCACGCAAAGGTCAGGTCAAGCCAAATGGCGGCAGCCTGTTCTTTCGCATAATACCTATTGTTTTCATGGAATATTGTTAATATGTTAGACATATTGTATTTGAGGAAGTTTATTAACTTTATTCGTATGCTCGTTCAGAGCAGTTATATGATCCGGAGCATGGTCATACGTGACATTCGTTCGCGTTACATGGGATCATACCTGGGCTTTTTCTGGTCTGTTATCCATCCACTTTCGCAGCTTCTGCTCTATTATTTTTTGTTTTCTGTGATTATGAGAATGAGATTGGGGACAGAGTATGGTGAAACCTCTTTTGCTATATGGCTTATAGCGGGTCTTTTACCGTGGATGTTTTTTACTGAGGTAGTTAGCCGTTCACCAAGTGCTGTACTGGAGCAATCCAGTGTGATCAAGAAAATGGTATTTCCCTCTGAGTTGCTCCCTTTTGTTCATCTTACAGCGGCTATGGTAAATCATTTTATTGGGCTTTTAATAATTTCAGGATTTATCCTTGTATTGGGTTATGGGATCTCTTTTAAGATTGTATATTTGATACTCTATTTATTTGCTATAGGTGTCTTTGCCCTGGGGATATCGTGGATATTATCGTCTTTAAATGTTTTTTTGAGAGATATTGGTCAGGTTATTAGTGTTGTTATACATATCTGTTTTTTCATTACTCCTATAACCTATCCAAGCCATATGATACCTGCTAAAATCAACGGATTTTTACGATTTAACCCTATGCTTCATGCCGTTGACGGTTATCGTATGGCTCTTCTTGGAAAGGCAGACATTGATATAACAGGGCTTACTCTCCTACTGATTGTCGCGATAATAACATTTGTTATTGGAGGGTTGACCTTTCAGAAATTAAAACCGGCATTTGCAGATGTACTGTGATGAACGCTATCGAAGTCAATAACCTTACTAAAATCTACAGGTTGTACAACTCGCCCAAAGACCGCCTGCGTGAAATGATTAGTGTTACGGGGAGGAAATATCATCATGAATTCTATGCCCTCAAGGATGTATCATTCTCAATTGAGAAAGGACAAACAGTCGGCATCATAGGTAAGAATGGAAGCGGCAAGAGTACTCTGCTTAAAGTTATATGCGGTGTGCTTCAGCCGAGCGGTGGTAGTGTGAAGGTAAATGGCCGAATTTCATCCCTCCTGGAGTTAGGCGCAGGCTTTAACCCTGAATTTACAGGACGTGAGAATGTTTACATGAATGGGGCATTGATGGGATTCAGTCGTGAAGCAATGGAAAGCCGCTTTCCTGAGATCGAGGCATTTGCAGACATTGGCGAGTACATAGACCAGCCTACGAAGTCATATTCCAGCGGGATGCTTGTTAGGCTGGCATTTGCTGCGGCAATAAATGTTGACCCCGATATTTTGATTGTTGATGAAGCATTAGCTGTGGGAGATATGTTTTTTCAGACCAAGTGCACATTAAAGATAAAAAAAATTATAAGTAAAGGGGTAACGCTTCTTTTTGTGAGCCATAATCCGGACACAATATTAAGTTTATGTAAAACTGGAATCTGGTTGAAACAGGGGGAGATAATTCAAATAGGAGACGCAAAGGATGTGTCATCAGGGTACTTCAAACAATTTCATGCGGAACAGAACATTAATTTACAAAAGCAACAGTCCGGTATTGAGGAGTCACTAAATTATGAGACAGCTTCAATAATGGGAAAAGACCACCTTTCATTTATGGATGGCGGCGATGTATTTATTAGAAGAGTTGCGAGCCGATCGGGAAATGATCCGGGGTGGATAAGGAACGTGATAGTTATTGATTCCAACGGTAACCCGACCAATGGCGTAGAGTTTAAAGATGATTTCCTCGTTCGTATTTACCTGGAAGCAAAAAAAGACATGGATAATTACTGCATAGGCTTCAGAATCTGTGATAATCTTGCCATTCCAATTGCTCACTCAAACAATATTATAGAAAAGCTTAACCTGCCTGACTTAAAAGAGGGGGATCGTTACATCTATGAGTTTGGAGTAAAGAATATCTTTTCTCCCGGAAATTACAGCGTGATGGTCAGTTTTGAGAAAATAGTTATTCCAAATCTCAGGCATATAATAGTTGATAACATAGAGGGCGGGGAGTTTTTTGAAATTAAAAAGCCTATTGATCTTACAAACTGGTTTTATTCAAAAGTATTTGCTTCAAATGGGCTGAAGGTATATGACGCCGGAGATATTGGCTGAAATTCAAAATATAAGAAAACACTTTTTATGGCTAAAATAGTATTATTTGGCAACGGGCAAGCCCCTATTAAGAGCATCGTTTTATTGAAGAATCAACTCCATCAGTTACTGATAATAGTTGATCCCAAAGATGATGGCTGTGACTCATGGCAAAAATCTCTTTTGAAATATTGCACGAATAATAATCTATCTTTTTTGCAACCCAATTCATTCAAAGATGAGGAATTCCTAACCCAAATAAAAGAATTTGCTCCTGATATTATCTTCTCAATTCAGTGCAGGCATATAATCCAAAGAGAAATTATTGATTTAGTTAATGGTGAAATCTTCAATTTTCATTTCGCGGATCTTCCTCAAAATAGAGGCTGTTATCCACTTCTCTGGCACATTTTAAACGGAGACAAATTCGCCGGTCTTAGTTTACATAAAATAACTGAGGGTATTGATGATGGTCCAATAATTGATAAGGTAAAGATGAAGATCACGCTTGACGATACCACCAAATCCCTTTATTTATGGTGTATTGAACAGACATTGGCACTTATGAAAAAGAATATTAATATCTTAATCAATAAACAATATATAGAAATAAAACAAGACAAAAAAAAAGCGTGTTATTATTCAAGAAATTCAGTGAACTTTGAAAATTCATTTATAAATTGGAATAAATCAAGAATAGAAGTATCTCGCTTTATCCAGGCATTTCATTTTCCTCCTTTTCAATTTTCTCAAACAAGGTTTAATAATGAGATAATTCCTGTTTCTCGTGTCATAAAAATAAAACCAAAGAAAAGGAAAACAATGCCAGGAATAATTTTGTCTGTTAATAGCAATCAGGTAGAAGTGCAGACAGGGGATGGATCAATCGTAGTTGAAATTCAGAAAGTCTTAAAAGGTTTAAAACCAGATTTAATGTTCTATCTTTAAAATGCCAATCAAGAATTGTAAGATAATTGAATTTCCCAAGATTGCAGAACCACGAGGTAATCTCACATTTATTGAGGGTAACAGGCACATCCCTTTTGATATTCAACGAGTGTACTATTTATATGATGTGCCTGGAGGAGCAGAACGCGGCGGACACGCGCATAAGGGATTACATCAATTGATAATTGCCATGTCAGGAAGTTTTGATGTTCTACTGGATGATGGTTATGAAAGAAAGCGGTTTCATCTTAATCGTTCTTATTATGGACTTTATGTATGTCCGATGATATGGCGTGAGCTTGATAATTTTTCATCTGGTTCAGTCTGTCTTGTGCTTGCTTCTAATCTTTATGATGAATCAGATTATTACCGTGACTATGAATTATACAGGAAAGTTGTCAGGGGTGAATAATGAGAATCCCATTCCTTGATTTAACGCCCGCTTATACAGAACTCAAGGATGAGCTTGATGAAGCATACCATCGTGTCATGGAGTCAGGCCGGTATATATTAGGAAAAGAAGTAGAAATGTTTGAGCAGGAATTTGCATCCTACTGTGGTGTTAAGCATTGTATTGGGGTTGGCAATGGTTTAGATGCCCTCCATCTGATATTGCGTGCTTTAGATATAGGAAAGGGTGATGAGGTTATAGTTCCGGCAAATACCTACATTGCTACCTGGCTTGCAATTTCATATACAGGGGCAAGACCAATGCCGGTTGAGCCGGATGAAAAAACGTATAATATTGATACCCTAAAAATAGAGGGGGCTATAACAAATAAGACAAAGGCAATCATACCGGTGCACCTTTATGGTCAACCTGCAGATATGGAAAGCATTGTTGAAATTGCAGATAGTCATGGCATTAAAGTAGTTGAAGATGCAGCACAGGCTCATGGATCTTTTTATAAAGGAAGGAAGGCGGGAAGCCTTGGAGATGCTGCTGGATTCAGTTTCTACCCTGGTAAGAACCTGGGGGCTTTTGGAGACGGCGGGGCAGTTACTACTAATGATGATAATATTGCAGATAGAATTAGGTCCCTTAGTAATTATGGTTCAACTATTAAATATTATAATGCGGTGAAAGGATTTAACTCACGCATTGATGAATTACAGGCGGCATTTCTACGTGTTAAATTAAAGAGGCTTGATGAATGGAATAATCGCAGAATGTTAATAGCAAATCAATACATTCAGGACTTATCTGATGTAAAGGATTTAGTAAAACCACATGTTCCTTCATGGGCAAATCCTGTCTGGCATCTGTTTGTCGTACGTCATCCTGAACGTGGTGCACTTCAACGGGAACTTGATAATGCTGGTATCGGGAACATGATTCACTATCCTGTTCCTCCTCATCTCTCTGATGCTTATTCAGAAGAATGGAATTCCGGAGATCTACCTATTACAGAACGGCTGGCAAATACAGTATTGAGTTTACCAATTGGCCCACATTGCGCCCCGTCAAGTATATCAGATGTAGTTTCTGCTATAAAACAGTTTGCAAATACATAATAAGTTATGAAGCACACAGACCTTTCAGTTGTCCTGATTACGTATAACCATGAGAGATTTATTGCTGAAGCAATAGAGAGTATACTTTCACAGACATATAAAGACTTTGAATTTATAATAGTCAATGATGGCTCTACTGACAGAACAAAAGAGATTATAGACGGTTTTACAGATGAGAGAATTACCACTATTCATCAGGAAAATCAGGGGCCAAGTGTGGCAGGAAATAATGGCATATTAAGGGCTAAAGGAAAATATATTGCTTATGTGTCCGGTGATGACGTTTGTTACCCTAATCGTCTCGAAAGACAAATTGAATATTGTAAAAGATTAAAAGGTCATATTATCTTTTCAATGTGCGATTTTATTGGAGATGACAGCAAAATATTTGAACCGCCGGACCAGATAAAAAATGTATTCAAATTCAATAATAAAACTCGTACAGAGATTCTTAATTATCTTTTCAATAGGGGAAATTATATTGTAGCTCCATCATTGTTTGGTGAGCGTAAGGCATTCGTTGATGCAGGTTTATTTAATCCGCTATATTTACAATTACAGGACTATGATTTATGGATTAAACTTCTTTTAAAAAAATATGAATTTTATATTGTTCAGGAAAAGTTGATTAAATATCGTGTAAGAAATGATAACTTAAACATAAGTTCAGATACACCTATAGCAAGGAAACGATTATATTTCGAATATTCCAATATATTGAAGAATTACATTGGGCTCAATTCGGTAGAGGACTTTTTAAAGGTTTTTCCTGATGCTGAACGATATGGAGGTATTAAAAAAGAATTTATACCTTATTTTATAGCAAGGCTTGCTATAGATAATGAGTACAAAAACCCCATTCATCAGAATTTTGGGATTAACCTCCTGTTTGAACTCCTTAATAACGAAGAATATGCCATGAAGGTAGATAAAGAATACGGGTTTAAATACACCGACTTTTTTAAGCTATCAGGCGGCTCTGATCTATTTGACATAGATGCTGTGAGATTAAAGCGAAGACTTGAGGCTGATAAGGTGAAGCTTGAGGCAGAGCTAAACAGCAAGCAGCAGGAGTTGAACAGGATTTATGCGAGTAGAAATTGGAGATCGCTGATAAAGATTATACAAATCAAAGATAGAATGTTTCCTCATCAGTCAAAAAGAATAATTCTGGATTTACTGTCGAGATCTATAAAATCGTTATACGCGGTATTCAGGCTTTGTAAAATAATTATGAAAGAAGGAAATGATGGTTTCATCCATGAACTCCGAATTATAAATTATATGAAAGGAGGTTCTACAGATCCAAAATATAACTCATGGATATTGAAAAACGAACCTGACAAATCTGAATTAAGGGCTATGAGACTTGAAGTAAATTCAATGTCATATCAGCCCAAGGTGAGCATTATTACCCCTGTTTTTAATCCTAATGAATATGATTTAATCGAATGTCTGAAGTCTGTTTTGGTCCAGGTTTATCAAAACTGGGAATTGTGTTTGGTGGATGGATGCTCAGATAAACCTTATGTTAAAGAGGTGATTAAACAGTTTGCTAAAAAAGATCACAGGATAAAGTATGTCTCACTCCCAGAGAACAAAGGAATTGCGGGAAATTCCAATGAGGCATTGAAACTTGCTACAGGGGAGTATGTCGCCTTTCTTGATCATGATGATATGCTTTCCCCATTTGCGTTATATGAGGTGGTGAAGCTATTAAACAATAATTCCTCTATAGACTTTATTTATTCAGATGAGGATAAGATGTTTGCAATGAGTAGCGAGAGGGATGATCCCTATTTTAAACCAGATTGGTCTCCGGATACCTTTCTAACATATAATTATGTTTGCCATTTTGCGGTGTTAAGGAAAAGGATTGTTGAGGAAATAGGAGGTTTCAGAGATGGATTTAACGGTGCACAGGATTACGATCTTATCCTGAGGATTATAGAAAAGACTGATAAGATTTATAATATTCCCAAGATACTTTACCACTGGAGGGCAGCATTGGAATCAACTGCCTCACGGCCTGAGACTAAGTTGTACGCTTTTACGTCTGCAAAGAAGGCTATCAAGGAGTATCTCAATAAGAAAGGGTTAGAGGCAGATGTCATGGATGGTCTTTTTGTAGGCTCTTTAAGGGTTAAATATAAGGTGCGCCCATCTCAAGAAGTTTGTATTGTTATTCCTACAAAGGATAGAGTCCATCTGCTCAAAAGATGTATTTCATCAATTCGTGAAAAAACAGATTACAAAAACTATGAAATCCTTATTGTTGATAACCAGAGCAGGGAGCAGGAGACCTATGAATACCTTGATAGCCTTAAGATTGAATCACGGGTAAGGATTCTACAATACGATAAGCCCTTCAACTACTCGGCAATTAATAATTATGCTGTACAATCTACAGATGCTGATTATATCTTGTTTCTGAACAATGATACAGAGGTTATCAGCCGTGAGTGGCTCTCAGCCATGCTCGAATTTGCACAGAGGGAAGATGTGGGAGCTGTTGGCGCAAAACTTTACTATACTAATGATACTATACAACATGCAGGTGTTATTGTTGGAATAGGAGGGTTAGCAGACCATTGTTTCAGATATTATCCACGTTTAAACCATGGTGATAAAGGAAGAATAAATATTATTAAAAATTTAAGTGCAGTAACCGCCGGTTGCATGCTGATTCGGCGAAAAGTGTTTCAGGAAGTAGGGGGATTTGAAGAGAAACTAACTGTTGCCTTTAATGACGTAGATCTGTGTTTGAAGATAAGAGAAAAAGGGTATCTTATAGTTTACACGCCCTATGCTGAGCTTTACCATCATGAGTCGGCAAGCAGAGGGATTGACGATACGCCTGAGAAGTCTGCAAGGGCTGATAATGAGGCTGAGTTTCTTCGCACAAAGTGGAAACATTTTATTGACGCAGGTGATCCATACTATAATGCTAACCTGACGCTAAGTAACTTAGATTTTAGTATTAAAGAATAGATACCTACTTAGGTACTTATGGGATAGTTTCATGCAATATTATTTAAAAGGGAGAAATATTATATGGCTAATTTATTATTAATAATAATCTTATTGTTAATAAGCTTAGGTGTCCTTTTGTATATTGCCAAAGAACTAACCAGTCGGCTTAAAAAAAGATACTGGGAATTGTTAGGTAAGGTTGTTGAAGGGCAGCAAACCGTACAACAGCAGATGGCGCAGATACAACAGCAGATGGCGCAGATACAACAGCAGATGGCGCAGATACAACAGCACCTTCTGTTAGATCAGGTTGGTATTATGGCAAATCTGGCAAAAGAGTCAGATTATATTAATGATAGTTCATATATAAAGGTTATTGAAGCAATACATGGGTTAAAGATGGACAATTTTTCCGGAGAAAATGTGAAGTCCTCGGAGAATCCATAATGGGTAGTAGATCAGTCAGTATTATTATACCATCATTTAATGGACAAGAACTCCTTGAGAAGTTTATTCCCACTGTTATAGCGGCCTCAGAGCAATATGGCAATTGTGAGATTATTGTCGTTGACGACGGTAGCAAAGATAATACTATTGAATTTCTAAAAATAAAATATCCAACTGTAAGCATTATGGCATTACAGAATAATAGTGGATTTGGAAATGCCATAAACAATGGTGTTGCAATTAGCAAAGGAGACATCGTTATTCTATTGAATAATGATGTTAAGGTTGATTGTAATTTCATCGAACCCCTTGTAGAACACTTTAACAATGAGTTAGTCTTTTCAGTAGTTGCAAAGGGTCTTGTCCCTGACAGGAGCATGGAAAATGAGAGTGTTACAAAGCTTGAGTTTAGAGACGGATTCTTAGAGCTTCTTGTTGCTGGTTCTGCTGAACCAAATATTAAATATGAAGAAACCTGTACAGTCAGTCATTCGTGTGCGGGTTTCTCAGCATACGACAAAAAGAAGTTTTTAGAGCTTGGTGGATTGGATGATCTATACTCCCCTTTCTACTGGGAGGATGCAGATTTAGGTTACAAGGCATGGAGACGAGGTTGGTGGGTATTATATGAACCCAAAAGTGTGGTTTATCATTTTCGACATAGTACAACTAGAAAGTTAACCGACAGGCATTATGTAGAAATGATCTACTTAAGAAATAAGTTATTATTCACATGGGTAAATATTCTGGATGAAAAGATATTATTACAGCACTGTAATCGGTTGAATCAATATATTAAAGAGTCAGGAGAACCTTTCAAAACTGCATTCTATGAGGCATTAAAGAAGATTATGGTTGTATTTAAAAAAAGGAAAGATATCTCATCAAACTATTTGTTAAATGATATGCAGATACTCACCCTTGCAGCAAATCTTAAATTCCCTAACGTGGCATGTAATATCAGGAAAACGATGAATAAATGATAATAAGTAGTTTTGTACTATCGTGAGGGCTATTATGAAAATTAAACAAATAGTGATGAAGATGATTGGGTATAATCAAAAGTCTGAAAGAATGAGCGTAAATAATTTAGAACTTATAGGCAAAAATTGGGAATCGTTAGCTCAATATGATCCTATGTGGGCCATACTGTCTGATCCAAAAAAGAAAGGGAACAAATGGGATATTAACGACTTCCTTATGACGGGTGAGAGAGAGATTGGAGATCTAATAAGTTACTTTGGGAATTCTTTAAAAAGAAAAGGAGATAGATTGGTAGCATTAGATTTTGGATGCGGAATGGGACGTCTTTCACTGGCATTGGCGCAATACTATGAGGAGGTCATAGGTATTGACATATCAGAGACTATGATCAATCTCGCAAATCAAATATTAGATGGGCATAGCAGCAGTCTTAAAGGCAGAGTTACTTATCGTCTGAACAATTCAAATTCGATTCCTATAGAAGATAACAAATGTGACCTAATCTATTCTAATATTGTATTACAGCACATGAATATTGATGATGCCCTCTTTTATATAACCGAATTTGTTCGGGTACTAAAAAGAGATGGGCTTGCCGTTTTTCAAGCCCCTTCAAGATGTTTAACCGAAAGGGGGAGTTTATTTAAAACTCCTATAGCAGACTGTGATGAAGGCGTAACGATTGATATGAATTTAATTCCTCGAAAATCTGTTATCAAAGCTGTTAATCATGCAGGTGGGAAGGTAATTGAAATACAACGGGATTATAGTGCCGGACCTAAATTTGAAAGTTATAAGTATTTTGTTTCGAAGTGATCAAATCAAATTTCGAATGTTTCTATTGGCAGACCTCGTAAGGAAGATTTATCATCATAAGATCTACAGTAATAACGAAATATAATGAACTTGATATAGAGCTTTATAACTATGCAGAGAAACTGTTTAAGGAACAGATCAATATGCAGGGGCCTTCCTTCAAAAAAGAATTGAATAAGCTTAAGATGTGGAGAAAATCAAATTGATAAATAATATCCTTAATAGCAGGAATCACACTTTAAGGCAAGGGTAGACACTATTGTTATTTTCCAGCTTAATCTTCTTATTTATTTTCCTGCCTGCTGTACTTGCATTCTATTATTTGTCTCCACGCAAATATCGCAATAGTGTGTTGCTTATTTTCAGCCTCTTCTTCTATTTGTGGGGCAGCGGATGGTTTCTCTTTTTCTTTATCTTTTCCACAATGGTAGATTATGTGGTTGGATTATTTATTGATCGTAATAAAGGCAGTAACTCTGCCAGATGGTGGTTATTATTATCAGTGGTCTTCAATCTGTCTTTACTTGCCTATTTTAAGTACTCCAACTTCTTTATCGCCAACATTAACGATACATTACTTCATCTTGGAGTAAAACCTACAGTTTGGACAAAGGTTATCCTGCCTATAGGCATTTCTTTTTTTACTTTTCATAAAATTAGTTATATTGTAGATGTCTACCGTGGGACAAGGCATGCACTTATCAGCTTTGTAGACTTTGCCTTGTACTTAGCCTTCTTTCCTCAACTTATTGCAGGCCCAATTGTCAGGTTTCATGAGATCAACGAGCAAATAAAGACCAGGACCGAGACATTAGAGAAGTTCTATCAAGGTGTCTTTCGTTTCTTTTGGGGGCTGATTAAGAAGATTATCTTCGCAAACTCCTGTGGCATAATTGCTGATATGGTTTTTGGCTTAGATAATGGGACGATTGATTTTAAACTTGCATGGCTTGGGGTTTTTTCCTATACGCTACAAATATATCTTGATTTTTCTGCTTATTCAGACATGGCTATAGGTCTTGGTCTCATGTTTGGGTTCAAGTTACCGGAAAACTTCAACCGTCCATATTCAGCTATTAATATAACAGATTTCTGGAGGCGATGGCATATGTCCCTTTCCCGTTTCTTTCGGGATTATGTTTATATCCCAATCGGGGGAAATCGTCAATCTCCGCTTAGGATGTACTTAAATCTTATGATTGTGTTTATATTGTGCGGATTCTGGCACGGCGCAAACTGGACGTTTTTGTTTTGGGGTATATATCATGGTGGATTATTAATTGCAGAACGTTTGACCAGATGGCGAGACATTACATCACCAACTTATATTGTCTTTCGAAGATTTGTTACCTTCATATTGGTGATGATAGGATGGACCTTCTTTAGGGCAGAAAACCTGGGGCAGGCATTGGGTATTCTAAAAATTATGGTAAGTCCTGCAAATCTACCTATACCTTGGGAAGTGAGCATAGTGCTTAATGCACGTAACGTTATTTTTCTTTTTCTGGCATCCTTAGTTGTTTTTTTGCCGCGTGATTTTTCAGTATCAGGCTTCCTAATTTCAGAGAGGGTTACTATACTAAGGCCATTATTGGCAGGTCTTTTAATAGTCCTGGTGTTATATTCTATAGCATCAATTGCAACTGGCTCCTATAATCCCTTTATTTATTACCAATTTTAGACTATTATGCGTCGGATAACATTATCTTTAATTCTTGTAATATTATGTATTTCTCTGATAGGATGGTTTGTTAAACATTCAGCAAAGTTAGACGAAAAACGTGCATTGGCTATAATGCCTGCTATCTCGTTAAGACAAATGCTCGACAATACTTTCTATCTTAGAATAGAAAGATATTTTAATGATCATTTTATATTCCGATCGCAGCTTATTAATGCTAAGAGCTGGATAGATTACAATCTTTTCCGCTCACCTATTTCATCAAAAGTTCATATTGGAAAGGATAATTGGTTATATCTCGATGAAGAACTATTTGACTATACCAATGGGGGTTGCAAAGATAAGGAGAAAATTAGGGAGCTTGCTTTCCAACTCAATGAATTGGAAAGAATGCTTGAATTGTCTGGGAAAAAATTCATATTTATTGTAGCTCCAAATAAATCTACAATTTATCCTGAATATGTAGATATTGATCAAATACGATTAGGTTGTCAAAAAAGCCGATATGATATTCTCTTGGAATCTTTTAAAGAATACCCTGTAAGAAATATTATCCGACTTGATAACGTCTTAAATGCCGCGAAGAGAAGGGAACAAGTTTATTTTAAGACTGACACACACTGGAATGTTTATGGGGCAAAACTTGCAAGCCATGCTATCCTTTCTCATCTTTATCATATATATCAATTGTCACTGAGTAGGCAACAATTCCCAGATATAAAGATATCCCCTTACACATACTCCGGTGATTTGGCTCAAATGCTGAGTTTAGATATTAGTGAGAATTCAGGTTATCCAGAAAAAATATCCTATCATTCCGAATTTTACATCACCAATCTTAAACCCTTAAGTAATGGTTATCCATGTTTTAGAGCTACAGCAAAACCATCTGATAATGAACTTCTATTGCCTATGGCGATTTTATACCGGGACTCATTTATGAATGTTCCTGTACGATTTCTAACGAGCTCTTTTGAACAACTTGATGTTTATTGGACGTACAATATTCCGACGGAAGAAGGGAAAGAGGATTTATATAGCTCAAACATTGTGTTAATTGAAATAGTGGAACGAAATCTCATTAATTTGAATATTAATCTTCAGAGGTTTAAGGAGATGCTTTCTAGAGATTTTATGAAGGTAAGTTCATATAAGATTCCTGAGGAGACTATGTGATAGATAACAGGTCAGGACACCTGTAGAATATGCATTTCATATGGCTGAGTATTTTCGAATACATTGAGATGTTCTATAATCGGGTAAGCAGGCATTCGACACTGGGGTATCGTTACCCAGTATGTTTTGAGCAGGAGGACATGGTAGCTTATCCTAACTCAGTGGCCGTTAAATCGGGGGAAGATCACTTAATTATTATTCAATGAAACGGAGAAAGAGTTTATGTCAGAAATAGCCATCTGTACGATAATATCAAAAAATTATTTACCTTTTGCCAGGACATTAGCTCAGTCTTTTCTTAAGTATAATAAAGGAAAGGTTTTTGTATTGCTCGTGGATAAGCTTGATGGATACTTTAATCCTGAAGTAGAGCCTTTTGAGCTTATTGAAATTGAGGCTCTAAGGAGTGTTGTTCCTGATTTAAATAAATTTTGTTTTCAGTACACTATCCTTGAGCTAAATACAGGGATTAAACCCTTTCTATTAGAATATCTCATCAAGAAGTATAACTTTAAGAAATTAATCTATTTTGACCCGGATATACTTATTACGAATAGCCTGAATGATTTATCTGCTATGATGGATAAGTTTTCTATTATACTTACCCCTCATCTGACCTTTCCAATTGATGATAACTTCAAGCCTGGTGAGATAGAGATACTTCAGTCAGGTGCCTATAATCTAGGATTTATTGCACTTTCCAATACTTCAACTACTATTACCCTTCTTCACTGGTGGAAGAATAGGCTCTACAACCAGTGTATTGTGGCAATTGACAAGGGACTTTTTGTAGACCAAAAGTGGATGGACCTTGTGCCTGGTTTATTTGATGATGTTTTCATTCTCCGTCACCCTGGATATAATGCGGCTTACTGGAATCTTCATAGTCGGAAGGTCTATATGAAGGCTGATAAAATTTATGTAAATGACCAGCCTTCTTATTTCCTCCATTTTAGCGGGTTTAATCCTGATGATATAAGACCTGTATCGAAACATCAGACCAGATTTACAATAGATAGTTTAAAAGATATGATTCCTGTCTTTGAATTGTACAGGGATAAATTAATGAAGAATGGATGGGGAGATTGTAAGTCATGGCCTTATGTATTCAACTGCTTTGATAATGGTGTAAAGATACCTGATTTTGTCAGAAGATATTATCTGGAAATGGGAGAGGATGCTAAGAAATATGGCAATCCTTTCTCCACACAAGGGAATAGCACTTTATTCAAGTGGCTCAGCGAAAATATAGACGGAGGGTTTCCCCCTGTAACAAGACTAATGTATGAATTCTATAAGATACGGCAGGATATTCAACAAGCATTTTCGGATGTTTTAGGCCGGGATAGAGAGCGTTTTTGGGTTTGGGTAACAACCAGCGGTATGAAAGATTATCAGTTGGATGATCGTTTTTTTCAGGAAGCGATTGCTTCCTATAAAAAGGGGAAGGGAAGGCTATCATTTAAGTTTTATAGTTTAAGAAATATTAACAGACTTAAAAGCACACTGGGGAGTACATCCAAGAAACTATTTGGAAAGCATCATCCTATAGTTAATAAATTTCGAAGATGGAATAATTATCTTAACCGAAGGTTTATGACAGCAGCAAATCACCCTGTAGTGGCTAAATCAATCAATACTATTAAGATAAAAAAAGATTATGGTGTAAACATAGCAGGGTATATTAATACTGAAAGCGGAGTTGGTGAGGCAGTTAGAGCGAATATTAGGGCCCTTGAGACTACAGGCATCCGGTATGTATTAAATAATGTTGATAGTTCTTCAAGGCAGGAAGACAAAACATATACCACCTTTAGCAATATTAACCCTTATGATATTAATTATATTCACATTAATGCAGATCAGGTGCCTGTATTCTACCTTCAAAAAGGTGAAGAATATTTTAGGGGGAAATATAATATAGGATACTGGGTTTGGGAATTATCTGATTTCCCTGAAGAGTGGTTAAGCCATTTTAAATATTTTAATGAGATTTGGACAGCATCTCAATTTTGTGCGGATGCGATCTCAAGAGTGTCACCGATTCCGGTTATCAGAGTACCTCACTCTGTTCAGTCAGAGTTATCACATACTATTCGCAGAGCAAATTATGGCATAGATGAAGAAAGCTATATATTTTTATTCATGTTCGACTTTCTGAGCTATTTCGATAGAAAGAATCCGTTAGCACTTATCAAGGCTTTTAGTATGGCATTTCAATCTAAAGAAAATGTTCAGCTTGTGCTTAAATGTTCTAATTCTGCATCAAACCCAGTGGCTATGAAAAAGGTCAAAGATGCGATACAAGGACTACGAGTTAAACTTATTGACGCTTTTTTATCAAAGAAAGAAATAATTTCATTAATTGGTTTAGCCGATTGCTATGTATCTCTTCACAGGTCAGAAGGATTTGGTTTGCCGTTAGCAGAGGCAATGTATTTAGGAAAACCTGTTATTGCTACTGCATATTCCGGAAATCTTGATTTCATGAATGTAAATAATAGTTTTCTTGTTAAGTTCAAACTGATAGAAATTGAAGAAGATATTGGTCCATACAAAGCAGGATCAATATGGGCAGACCCTGATATATATCAAGCGGCTGAGTTGATGCGATTTGTTTATGAGAATAGAGATATTAGTAAGAAGATAGGTGAGGCTGCGGCAGCAGATATAAGAAACCAGTTCAGTGCTATTCAGGTAGGCAAGGTCATACGGGAAAGAATGAAGGTAATTACAGTAGGCACAAGTAAGAGTTATCTTATATAGCACTTTCATACCATTTCAACAAGCAGGGGGTGATATATGGTTATCTTGACCTGTTTAAACTATCTTCACATAATGAGATTGAAAGAAAAGGAGGTATAAGAAAATGAGTGTGATGTCTCCACAAATAGGGGAGTTTTTGATTAAGGCTACACATCTACCTGATATTGATGCTGCCTTAAAAAAGGTTCTTACTGAAAAGAAGGATAAAATACATCCTTATGTCATACAAAATCCCAGAATCTGTGGCGGCGAGCCAATAATGGCAGTAAACTCCAGGGAAATATTAAAGGAAGCTCTTACACTTCCGTTCAATGAAAGTTAGTATGAAGAGCGGGTCGAAGCTGAAGTGGTTGTGTGGAGACGGACAAGAAAGGGAAATGAGACAACATGGAGGATAGGAAATGGCAGAAACACTGATAAGATTGCATGTTGAGGCCTTGGAAGAAGGTGGATATGTGGCTACAAGTGAGGATCTCCCAGGGCTTGTGGCACAGGGAAGAACCCTTGCCTAAACGATGGAGATCGCGCAGGATGTCGCTAAAAGACTGATTGAGTCATACATGAACATGGTGATCCCTCTTTACAATCAGATTTCAACTCGCCTTATCACATAGAGTTTTTTGACCAAGTCGGTCTCTTCATCCCGGAGATGGTCTCCGGAGGCGATACCGACATTTAATGCCAGACATTTTGCACCTTTAACAGAGCAGTATTATAAAGATGGCATAGATCATTTTGGAATAATTGTATCAAAGAAGAGGCTCTTGCAAAAGTGATAAATCAAGTGGATTATTCTGAACAGAAGGAGAGCCGATGAATCTGAGAGATAAAATATCATGGTTAAAGGATAAAATACAAGTAACTATTCAGCTCCCTATACAGCAGCAACCACAGCAGATTAACCGAATGCCATGAAGTCGGGCGATTTACCGTCAAATAAAAGCGTTAAAGCTTCGGTCGCAGTGATACCCTGTTTCCGGCATGTGGACAAGTAGCTTCGAATTCGGCAGAAGATCAGTGCGCCATCCCAAGAGCGGAAGCACCCTGATATCTTCTGTTGAACCTTCGTCATTCGAATGTCATTTTCGGCCTGATTGTTCGAGAAC